>Ga0207695_10000169_pt1 | contig 192566 bp, 174 predicted proteins | sample KBSC54metaG_FD_184354 | JGI IMG/M metagenome (GOLD analysis project Ga0207695, IMG submission 184354) | Corn rhizosphere microbial communities from Kellogg Biological Station, Michigan, USA - KBS C5-4 metaG (SPAdes) (version 2) | ecosystem: Host-associated > Plants > Roots > Rhizosphere >...
ATTATTCGTTGCGTCGGTCGGAAGAATATTGGCCTGTAATAAGCTGATGTCCATTTTAAAGGAATTACACGGGCAAATTTAAGCCAGTGGTCGGAATTTCCAACTATTTCTGTTGAAAATGCGCGTTTAATAAAAAATAGCGGCCCGGTTTCAGCCCGGGCCGCCGTATCTCGACTAATATTGGGATCTTACACTACTTCTTCGCTCCGCCCGCCCTGGGCTTTGCGCCTGGCGCGGGGCGGGTCTGCTGCTTCTGGGCCGCCTTGTTCAGTATCTCGATGAATTTCCTCGCATCGGGATTCGTCGGGTCGACCTCGAGTATCTTATTCAGGTAGGCGACCGCGCTCTCCTTGTCCTTTTTAATGTTATTATAATACCCGGCCAGCTGGGAATAGGAATTGATCACCTGGGCCTTGTATTTGACAGAATCGGCACTGCCGGCAGCCTTTGCAGTCGAGTCCATAGCACGGGCCACTTCCGCCAGCTTCTGGTACGCCTCCACGGCATAGCCGTTGCTACCCACGGAGTCGTCCTGGGCCACCTTGCTCCTCGCACACCACAAATATCCATAGATCTCGGTGGGGTACTTGGTCTCATAAATGCCGCAGAAGATGCTGTCGGCAGTCTTGTAGTTGCCGGCCTGGTAATTGGCCATGCCCCATGCATAAAGATCGGTATTCGTCGGGTTCTTCTTTGTAGCGTAAACGATTGCCGCAGCCTGGGCCATCGCCGGCTTGTTGTTGATCTTTTTGGCCAGCGCTCCCGCCTCGGCCGCATACTTGGCCTTGTTCTCGGCCAGCGTATCCAGATCGATCGCCTTCTTATAGTCGTCGAATGCCGTCAGAATGGTGGCGGTATCCGTCGCTTTGCCCCTGATATGCGCCCTTTCCTCATAGTCGGCGGGCACCACCGCAGCGGGGTCCTGCTTGGTGAAATACGTATCGATATTCTGCGTAGCGCAGGCCTGGTCGGCCAGGGTGTCGCACGCGTAAGCGATCATCTTATACATACGGGGGCTCACCTTGTCGCCTAAGGACGTGATCATGCCCTGCGCCTTGGCCTTCGCGTCCTGGAACTTGCCGGAGGCATAGAGGAAGTCCGTCTTCAGGTACTCGACCTCCGGACCGGGGTCCGAATTGGCGATATAGCTGTCCAGGTACCCTGCCGCCTTGTTGACGTCCCGGAAATACCAGTAGTAGAACAGCTCGTAGTAGGCAGGCGCGTACATCGGGTCGATCTTGATAGCGTCGTCGAACGCCTGTAAGAAGAACTCCTTGTTGTTCTGCGTTTCGTAGATCTTGCCGATCTTGTATTTGGCTTCGGCCAGCTTGGGATCGAGCCCCAGCGCCTTGTTATACGACTGAACAGCGTTGCCGCCGTCGATCTGCTTGCGGTAGGCGTCTCCCATCAGCAGCCAGGTGTCTGCATTGTTGAAATTCTTCGTCTGGGTAGCCAGGTTCAGTTTTTCAATGGCGTAGCCGGCGTCACCGTCATGCGCGTCGATATTGGCGTCGGCGACGGCGTTCAGCACGTTCACGTCTTTTCCCTTCGACAGCGAGATCGCTGTCTCAAAACGCTGTTTGGCGTCGGCGGTCTTGTGGTTGCGAAGCTCTACGCCACCCATGCCGGCCAGCAGCAACGGGGCATTGCCGTTAGTCTGCAAGGCCTTGGAATACAGGTCGCCGGCAGCGACGGAGTCCTTCGTAGCCAATAAGGTCTGCCCTTTCCAGTACACAGCATCTATATTATTGGGATTAGAAGCCAGTATCTTGTCAAAAACGTCATTCGCGCTTTTATACCGCTGATAATACAGGAATTTCTTCCCCTGATCCACCGATTGCGCAAAAGCCACGTTGCAGAGACTTGCAACGCCCGCCACCAGTAAGCTGAATCGCATCTTGTTCTTCATTACTTGATCGTTGTTTAAGAAGTGTGTAAATTTATTGAAATCTGGTTTAACATATTGTGAAAAATCTAATAGATCCCTATTTGCTCATTTCCACCGACTGCTGCTCCGCCGTCATCCTCGCCGGCCAAAGATACGCGCGTTTGAAGATCAGCTGTCCGCGCTCGTACTGCAGGAAATTGGCGAAATTATTACCCACCCCGCTATAGTTCTCCTTCAGGATATAATACAAACTCCGCACCATCGGGTACCTTTTCCAGGCAATATTTGCCTGATAAGGCCTGACATAGGTTCTTGCAAGGCAGCTGGCGCACTCTACTGCTGCTACATTCACCTTCCTCGAAAAGCTCGTATCCGCCGGGTCGCTGCGGTCCCCCACCCAGCTCACGCCGATGAAACCGACCGCGCGGGGATTATTTGCCACATAATCAACCACCGCCATGCTGGATTCAGCCGCCTTGACATTCTTGCCCAGGGGCTGGCCTTTTAATATGGAGTCGATCGCAAACCGGACCGTGCTCGTAGCAGAAAGACCATCCATCACCGGCTGATGCTGCGTGTCCTTCCCGCTCAGCATATCCCGGATTTCGGTCATATCGAATATGGAATCCTTCACGCCGGGGTGTACCAGCACCGCAATGGCGTCATAGGCCAGCGGCCCTTCCGTAGGGGTGAGATGAAAAGAGTCTACGTAAAATTTCTCCTCGTCCTTGCTCAGCGACCGGGTCACGATCACCATCCGGGTGCTGTCCGTGCTCAGGTCCCGGAAACATTCCGCCTCAGACTTATAGTGTGGGATGATATGGACGTCGGGGTAAGAGGACTCGAAAACTTTTATCTGCGAGTCGATCACCGGCTTGAAGGATTCGTCGACACTGATATTGATCGTGCCGTTCGTGGGGGTTTCCTGGGGTTTACTCCCCTTGGAGGCGCAGCCCGCCAGTAATCCCAATAAAATAGATCCGATCAGAATGCCTTTACCTTTCATAGATTTTCTCCTCTCCGGGAACCTTCAGTCCTTCCCCGGGAACTTTTATTTATAGTAGTTTTTCTTCGCGCCCCTGTACGCCCTGAACCCTCCGTACAGCAAACAAAGGCCGGCGAACATATATCGGTTCAGATCGTCAATATTCAGCGCTACATGCAGCCTGGGCGCGATCAAAAGGAAAACCCCGATTCCAAATATAATAATTCCCATGCCATAATCGAGGATGGCGCGGCGTATCGAGTACGCGTACTTACGCCTATCCGGAGCCTCGTTTTCCATTGTTCGTACTTACTTTAGTGTTCCAACTTACTGTCCGGCGGGTCTGGTTTAACCCGATAAATATAACCCACCCCCGCCGGACGTCTTATGAAGGGCCTATCGGCCAATGACCACGGATCATTAGGGTCGCCAAATTAACGAATTAACCGTAATTATAGACTCATCCCCTCCCTTATTCCACAAATTCCGCCTCTCGCGTACTCTCCCGCCCACAAATTCCTCCTCCCTCCGTACCTTTGCGCCCGTATGAAAGTTCTGATGGTTTGTCTGGGCAACATCTGCCGCAGCCCCCTCGCCGAAGGCCTCCTCCGGCAAAAGGCCAACGCCATGGGCCTCCGCTGGCTGGTCGACAGCGCCGGTACCAACGGCTACCACGTCGGCGAAGCCCCCCATCGCCTGTCCCAGAAAGTGGCCAGCGCCAACGGGGTCGACATCAGCGGCCAGCGCGCCCGCCGATTTACGGCTGCTGATTTTCAACACTATGACAAGATTTATGCCATGGCCGCCGATGTCGTCGACGAAATTCGAAGGATCTCGGGCCGCCAGTTCGACCCGTCCAAGGTCCAGCTGCTGATGAACGAGCTTCATCCGGGCCAGAACGAAGACGTTCCCGATCCCTACTACGGCTCCGAACCCGGCTACCACCAGGTCTACAATATGATCGACGCCGCAACCGACCAGATCATCGCCAAATACGGTAACTCCTTATCCTAATTATCTAATTTATGAGCAACAAACCATCGCTGCCCCAGGGCACCCGGGACTTCGGCCCCGCCGTCGTCCGCAAGAGACAATACATCCTCAACACGATCCGCGAGGTCTTCGAACTATATGGTTTTCAACCGCTTGAAACCCCCGCCATGGAGCAGCTGGACACCCTGATGGGGAAATACGGCGAGGAAGGCGACAAGCTCATCTTTAAAATACTCAACAACGGCCTCGGCGATCCGAAGAACATCGACAAGGCGCGCACCGCTTTCGAAAAGGTGCTGCAGGGCCGCAACGACGCAAACCTCACCGAACGCGCTCTGCGCTATGACCTGACCATACCCTTCGCCCGCTACGTCGCCATGAACCACGGCCAGCTGACCTTCCCCTTCAAACGATACCAGGTTCAGCCCGTCTGGCGCGCCGACCGGCCCCAGAAAGGCCGCTACCGCGAATTCTACCAGTGCGACGCCGACGTCGTTGGCAGCTATTCCCTGATCAACGAGGTCGAACTGGCCTCCATCTACCGGCAGGCCTTCGCCAGCCTGAAGGTCCCCGTCGAGATCCGGGTCAACAACCGCAAGATCCTCGCCGCCCTGGCCGAGGTCTGCGGCGGAGCCGACAAAATGGTCGATATCACCGTGGCGATCGACAAGCTGGACAAGATCGGCCTGGAAAAGGTCAAAGGCGAGCTCTCCGAACGCGGCCTCACCCCCACCCAGATCCAAACCATCCAACAATACCTTGCCCTCGACGGCGCCAACAACCAAAAGCTGGCGACCCTCAAAAACCTCTTCCTCGGTAATGAGACCGGCGCAAAAGGTATTTCCGAACTCGAGACCATCCTCGACTGGCCCGGCGCACCGGACCTCATCGTCGACCTCACCCTCGCCCGCGGTCTTAACTATTATACAGGTACCATATTCGAGGTCAAGGCCCTCGGCGTCCAGATGGGCTCCATCGGCGGCGGCGGCCGCTACGACGACCTGACCGGCACCTTCGGCGTCCCCGGCATTCCCGGCGTCGGCGTATCCTTCGGCGTCGACCGTATCTACGATGTGATGGAAGAGCTCTCCCTCTTTCCCGCGGACGTCCACACCGGCACCCGCGTCCTGTTCTTCCACCTGGGCGACACCGAGTCACGCGCCGCCTTCGGCCTGATGCAAAAATTGCGGGCCCGCGGCATCGCCGCCGAACTCTACCATGAACAGGGAAAGTTTGACAAACAATTCAAATACGCAGAGAAAAAAGGGATCCGCTACGCGGCGATCATCGGCGGCGAAGAGCTCGCCACCAGGACCTGCAAGCTGAAGGACCTGTCCTCCGGCCAGCAGTCATCATTAAGCTGGGATGAATTATTGCATGCGCCATTGCCCTGAGACGGAGAATACTCATTTTCATTCCCTAACTCCTACCCACCATGACCTATAAAGAGCAGCTCGACGCCACACAGTCGCGGTTCACAACCCACAGTCGCGGTTCACAATCCACAGTGGCGGTTCACAACCCACAGTCGCGGTTCACGTGGTTCACGTCAGCAGCTGCTCGAAAAAACCCCCGATCTGTCTTTCCCTGTCCACGAAATGTATCTCCAGTATCCAATTACGGGCCCTCCCCTCCGCATCCGGTGCAAACATGTCGTTGTGATTCTCAGCGTGCACATATAATCCATAATTCCCCTTCTCCAGCCGCTCGTGCGGGAACTGCCCGATCAGGTGTCCCGCGATCTCTCCCCCATAGGTCCACCCATACCGGCGCGCCATATCCACCGCATACTGATAGAACTCAGCGCCCGTCACCCTCGTCTGCCGGTGAAACCACTCCTTCCCCTCCTCCCACGCCAGCTCAATATCCTTCTTAAGCTTATGCTTCACCGGGTCGTCCCCAATAACATAAGTCCGTCCAAAATCCGCCTCCCAGTCCTCAAAGATCGGCCCAAAATCAAAAAACAAAATATCATCCCCCCTTATGGTCAGGTCCGGCGGGTTCTCATTATACGGTTGCAGCGTATTGGCCCCACTCCGCACAATCCTCTTGTGCCAGTACTTCTCGATCCCAAAAAGTTCCCTCGCCAATTCAAACAATTCCCCATTCACCTCCCTTTCAGTCTTCCCCGCTACGATCAGCCCCCTCTCCTCCGCCGTCCGAAATAATTCAGCGGCCTTTCCCTCCGCCTCTATCAGTCTTGTTTTAATCATATCCATGCTGCTATAATACAAAATTTACAGGCAATTTTTTGTAGATTCCTCTAAATCGCAAGAGCATGAACACACTTAGCTCGGGCACACAGCAAAAAGCTTATAAAAAAATGGGCGGCAGGGAAATAATCATAAAAGAGTCAGTTGCCGATAGTATCGCAGAAAAATTTGCAGATGGCGTTTAGGACGCCCCTATCAGTTTTATTTCATTCTCCTGAACGTCAAACTAATCCTCCCCTTATCCGTATCCTTCTTCGGTATTGCATGCTGCCATTCGCGCTGCACCTCCTGCGTCATATAGACCAGGCTGCCCGTCTCCAGCTCATAGTCCAATAATATCCCGGGATCAGCAATATTCCGAAACCTGAGCACCCGCGCCTCGCCAACGGAAACAATCACGATCCCAGTCCCCTCTTGTAAAATATCTGTCTGATCAGAATGGTACCCCATCTTTGACCGGCCATCCAAATAATAATTGATCAAACAATTGTTCGGTTCCCAGCCAATGGTCTTCTCTATCTTCTTATTAATGGCGCTCAGCTCCGGCAGAAATTCCTGAAATGGGTAGTCGATCTGCGAATAGTTGTAGGCCTTCCCAAAGCTGGCCGTCTTCCGCGCAGCCATACGCTCGTCCCACCGAACACTGGCAACCAGCAACCCAAACAGCGCGTCAGGGTCGCCAATAAAATTATCAATATAGGTTATGCCGTCCATAGCTTTGAGTAATCCAATACCCCGCGAGCGCCGACCACCGTTTGAGCCTACGCATACCCGTACTTTCTTTTAAATTCCTCCAGCTCCCTCTCATTCAGCACCTTCAACATATACGTTCTTGTATTCCGGTTGTGCTCGACAAAAGGAATATGACGCCGGTACAACTCATCGAACAACATCCCCAGCTGCAGCACGTGCTCCTTGCTCTCGAGATAAAAACCACACTTAACATGCTGACCGCCGCTGTCAAAACTGAGCTCATTGGTCATCCCGTCCGAATTACTGCCGGACACCATCGCGCCGTCATTGACATACATGCCGCTATACGCCTCCACATTAAAGTCCAGGTTACTGATCATCCGCAACGGATAGTGAATAGCACCGATAGTGACGCCCTCTGTGCTGACCCTCAGGTCCTCATGCGAGAGCCCATAGTTACGCACGTCTCCGCGGGCAATAAAGGCCCCAATGACCACCACTCCGATGCCCGCACCAAAAACATAGGGAATATAGTCGCTCATATTCGGGATGAAGACCAGCAACAGCGACGAGGCCGCAATAAAAAGACCGGCATAAGCGATGTACGCACGCTTATTCCGACGGGATATAACCAGTTGGCTGCGAAATTCCATGCACCCAAAATAAAGAAATTTGACGAATCCACCCACCCGGCCAAGGGACCCACCCGGGTCCCCGACCCCCGCCCTCACACCTTCTCATAAACCACCGCAGCACCCTGCCCCACTCCCACACACATCGTCGCCAGCGCATACCGCACCGATCGCCGCTGCATCTCATGGACCAGGGTCGTAGATATCCTCACCCCACTGCACCCCAGCGGATGACCGATCGCGATCGAACCGCCATTCACATTCACCAGCGCGGGATCAAGTCCCAATTCCTGCATGCAAACCAGCGCCTGAACTGCAAACGCCTCATTCAGCTCGACCAGGTCGAGGTCGCCCACCTGCAGTCCGGCCCGCTGCAACGCCTTCCTCGTCGCCGGGATCGGCCCGACCCCCATGATCGAAGGATCCACACCCGCCACTCCCATGCTCACCACGCGGGCCATGGGCCGCAGGCCGTATTTCTTCACCGCCGTTTCACTGGCGAGCAACATTGCAGCGGCGCCGTCATTGATACCCGCCGAATTACCCGCCGTCACGCTGCCGTCTTTTATAAAGGCAGGCCGCAGCGCCGCAAGCTTCTCCATAGAGGTATTACGCGGAGGCTCGTCCTTATCAAAATAGATCTTCTCCTGTTTGCCACCCAGTATCTCGACGGGCGCGATCTCCGCCGACCATTTCCCCGCCTCGAGCGCAGCAAAATATTTCTCCTGCGACAGCAGCCCCAGCTGATCCTGCGCCTCGCGCGACACCTTCCACTGGCGGGCAACATTCTCCGCCGTCTCTCCCATCGAATAGGGATGATATAGATCCGCCATCTTCTTATTGACAAAACGCCAGCCAATAGTAGAGTCGAATATCTCGGCGTTCCGGTTAAAGGCGCTGCTCGACTTACTCATCACGAAAGGCGCACGCGTCATGCTCTCCACACCTCCCGCAATAAAAAGATCGCCGTCACCACACGCGATGGCGCGGCCCGCATCCATGATCGCCTGCAGTCCCGAGGCGCAGAGGCGGTTGACCGTGTTGCCGGGCACAGTCACCGGCAGTCCCGCCAGCAGCGCAGCCATCCGGGCGACGTTGCGATTGTCCTCACCCGCCTGGTTGGCGTCGCCCGCAATAACGTCCTCGATATCCGCGGGATCGATCCCCGGGTTACGCTGAAGCAAAGTCCTTATCACATGGGCAAGCAGGTCGTCGGGGCGAATGGTGCTCAGCGCGCCGCCATACTTTCCAATAGGCGTGCGGACCGAGTCTATAACATAGATAGCATTCATAGTTGTTGTTTGCGCCGGCAAGTTACAGGAATTTCATCAACTCAATTTCACGCCAGCTCTTCCTCAACAATTGTTGTCTGATGCCCCGCGGCGTTCGTCAATATGATCTGCAGAAAGTCATAGCTATCCCGCCGGGCCGTCTCCGCATCCACTCTTGTCCCGTCCCTCAATGTCGCCATCCCGTCATCGTCGAGGTCCAGTTCGGCGTCTCCGCGATAATTACCATTATACACGGATATGATGACGGAGAACAGCTCCTCTCCATCCTTGTCCCGATAAATGTTGGCGGGAACCCTGTCGCCTGTCACCTCCCTCCAGTCTACGAACATGCCGTTATATCCGTGGCGGTCCCCATCGAACAGGACGATCTGCTCGCCGGTACCCGGATGTTCCGCGACCACCACCGCCGGGCCGTTCTCTCCGCTTACAACCAGAGATTTTCGAAGTAACCCGCCATAATATTTAATGCGCCACTGCACGCCGCCTGCTTCATCGCGCAACTGCCCCCTCCATTCATGGTCGAGGAGGCGCCCGCCGCCGGCATAGAATATCGTATGCTTTTCCAGATGCGTCGGAGATGGAACTGAAATTTTCATAAAATTGAGATTGAGCCTCAAGATACCAAATTTACCACAATAGGGTATTGCCAGCCGTCATACCCGGCAGTAACTTTATACCGTCACCTAAGAACATGGATACCACCAGTCCTTTAACGCACTCACCGGCATCTGTGTCCTTGCCGGTGTCTCCGGATGACGATAGCCGCTTTGACAGGACGGCATCGCCCTCTCCGGCTTTTCCGAAAGAAACCCTGCAGCAATGCGGGGTTTCGCGGGTCCTCCAAATTCATATGCGGACCCCCACCCGCGCGCTCATCAACATCCTCGAACAGGCTGCCCCACTCGGCTACAACACCCTCAACATCACCGGCGCCGACAACCAGCTGGAAGAGCTTATCACCACCTCCCATACCCTCGGCTACCTGAACACCATCACCACGAACGACACCCTCCCCACTCCCCGCATCCTCCGGCACCTTGACCTCGTCACCATCAGCATCGCCGGCAAACCCCAAACACCCGACCAGCGCAGCGCCTTCGCACGCATGCAACAAAATATAACCATCATCAACAACACCACCACCTTAGACCTCACCCACATCCTCCGCCCCGACAGCTGGCAGATACTCTCCTGGCTAACGGACTTCGCAATACAGCACAAAGCTGCCAGCCTCCACCTGCACACCAACACAAAAATAAAGTGGTCCGCCATCGATCTTTACCGTTGCTATTTCTCCCATTACTACCTAAAGGCATTCGCCGAACCCGAACTCTCCATAAAACTCGACCTCCTTCACCGGGACCAGATAATTAATAATCCCAACTTCTTCCTCCACCAAACCACGGGCGGCGACAGCGGCTTCTCCACGCTCTTCAGCAAATTGACCATCGATAACAACGGCGATATCCTTCCGATCCCGCAGTCGGCATTCTTCAGGATCGGCAACATCCACGATAGCGAACAGCTGAGCACCATGATCGGACGATTCATGGAAGAAAAGCTGGAATACATCATGCAGCTGTATAACGACACCTACAGGGAGATCCTGGCAGACCCCGGGGTTGAGATATTCAACTGGCACCAGCTGATCAGTGAAAAGAGTAAAAAATTCGCAGACACCCGTTAACCAGAAGAAGGAGAATACTACGTGTTCGACCTGTTGGACGAATTCAACATCTTGCTCAGGAACTCAGGCGTCACTCCGATATAGGACGCCACCTGCTTTTGCGGCAGCACTCCGATGAGCGATGGATACAGCTGGCAGAAATTCGCATACCGTTGCTTCGCCGGCAGGCTGAGTATGCTCACCAGCCGGGCCTGATGTGCCGCAAGGGCATTCTGCGAGAGGATGCGGAAGAACCGCTCGAACTTCGGGATATCCGCATACAACCTGTCCACATCAGCCTCGCGCATCCAGATCACCTCACTGTCCTCAAGGGCATCTACCGAAAGTATGCTGGGACGCTGGTAGACCATGCTCCCGATATCCCCCACCCACCATCCCGGCGGCGCGAACTGTATCACGTGCTCAAATCCGTTGCTGTCGATCGAGTAGCTGCGCAGCAGACCCGCCGTGACGAAAGCAGGTCCCTTTACCACCTCGCCTTCCTGGTTGAGGAACTGCTTCTTCTTGATGACCCTGTGCTGAAGGAGCCGGACAAAATAACCCGTTTCTTCTTCCGTGAGAGTGATATGACGGGAGATATGCTGGAGGAGCAAGGAGACGTCCATAGAAGAAATTTCTTGAATTACTGGTTTCCGGTTGTCAGGCCGCCGAAGCCTCTTTATCGATCCCAAAGACGATTCGAAATTGTGTGATTCTTATGTTTGGCAATATCGTTTTCCTGAACCTTATGCCCCTCCCGTTTTCGCTGTCGATTATTCAAAAAGGCCTTTACCTTCAGAGCAATCAATGCGACTTGCATCTTAACACATCTCTTGTTACCAAGCAAATATTACGTTACCATGTTGACAACCAATTGATAAGAAACCTCACCCCTCCTTATTCGCCAGCTGCCCGCACGCCGCATCTATATCCTTACCCCTGCTGCGGCGCAGCCTCGCGTTGACCTTGTTCTTCTCCAGATGGGACATAAAAGCCGCAATGGCGTCCTCTTCCGGCTTGGAGAAAAGGGCCTGGTCGATGGGATTGTACTCGATGATATTCACGAGATCGGCCGGCACCTGGCGGTAGAGCCTGACGAGCTCGTCGGCGTCCTTGATGCTGTCGTTGAAGTCCTTGAAGAGGATGTATTCGAAGGTGATCTCGTTACCCGTCTGCTTATAGAAGTGGTTGAGCGCGTCGATGAGGGCCTTGATATTGTTGGTCTCGTTGATGGGCATGATTTCGTTGCGCTTGTGGTCGTTGGCGGCGTGCAACGAGAGGGCCAGCTTGAACTTAACCTTGTCGTCACCCAGCTGACGGATCATCTTCGCGACACCCGCGGTGCTGACGGTGATGCGGCGGGGGCTCATGCCGAGGCCTTCGGTGGGACTCGTGATGCGCTCGATGGCGCCCATGACATTCTTGTAGTTGAGCAGCGGCTCCCCCATACCCATAAAAACGATATTCGACAGTTTCTTCTCATACACCCTCTCCGACTGCTGGTTCAGGAGTACGACCTCGTCGTATATCTCGTCTGCATCAAGGTTCCGCTGCCGTTTCATATAGCCGGTGGCGCAGAACTTACAGCTGAGCGAGCAGCCGATCTGGGAAGAGACGCAGGCCGTCTTCCGCTCGTCGGTCGGAATGAGCACGCCTTCAACGAGGTGGTTGTCTGCCGTGCGAAAACGACTCTTGATCGTCCCGTCCGCAGAGTACTGCGTGGCGTCGACCGTCAGCGCGGGGAGTGTGAAGTTTTCGGCTAATTTCTGACGGAGCTCCTTGGAGAGGTTGGTCATGTCCTCAAAGCTATGGGCGTGTTTCAGCCAGAGCCACTCATTGACCTGCTTGACGCGGAACTTCTTCTCGCCGAGCTGATCGACCAGGTAATTTTCTAACTCACTGAGAGTCAGATGTCTTATATTAGGCTTCTCCGTCTTCATATCTTTCTCCTCCATTAAAAGGGGCAGCAAAGTTACGATAATTTCCCCGGATGGCGTCGCCAGGGCGCCCCCCGCACTCTTAACCTAGATTATTCCTCCCCCCTTCCCCCGGTCCTAACTTTGCATTCACAAGGAGATAACAACTATGAAAAGGATCATCGAACAGATCATACCCCAACCCGCCGCCCCCGGAATGGTCGGCGACGGATTCAGGGTTTATAATTATATACCCGGCGGTGGCGGACTTCCGGGCAGCGAGATACCCCAGGAACGCATCAGCCCCTTCCTGATGCTCGACTTCAACGCCGAGATCGACTTCGGCCCCTCCGCCCGGGTCCGCGGCGTCGGCGTCCATCCCCATAAAGGCTTTGAGACGATAACCGTTGCCTACAAAGGCTCCGTCGCCCACGCCGACAGCGCCGGCAACAGCGGCACCATCAACCCCGGCGATGTCCAGTGGATGACCGCCGGCGCCGGCATCCTGCACAAAGAATTCCATGAAGAGGAATTCTCGAAAACGGGCGGCCCCTTCGAAATGGTCCAGCTCTGGGTCAACCTCCCCAAACGCCACAAACTCACCCCGCCGCACTACCAGGCCCTCACCGCCGACAAGATGGGTAAACACAGCCTGCCTAACGGCCAGGGACAAGTGAACGTCATCGCGGGCTCCTTCAACGGCACGCAGGGTCCGGCCCAGACCTACACCCCGATCAACCTGTTCGACATAAGACTAAATAAAGGAGCAAGCCTCACCACCAGCATCCCCAAAAACCACAACACGGCCCTGCTGGTCGTCAACGGCAACGCAATCGTCAACGGCCAGGCCGCACCCGAACACAGCTTCGTCCTGTTCGCCAACGAAGGCGAAGACATCGGGATCAGCACCACCGACGGCGCCGTCATCCTCCTGCTCAGCGGCGAGCCGATCGACGAACCCATCGTCGCCTACGGCCCCTTCGTGATGAACACGCCACAGGAGATCATCGATTCCATCCGGGAAGTACAGGCCGGAAAATTTGGCGAACTGGAGTAAAAACATCCTTATGCAAAAGAAAATAACCCACATACTAAAAGGCCGCGAGAAAGAGATCGCTCCCGGCCAGATCGTCCTCCAACCCCTCCCCCACGCGGAGTTCCGCTTCGCAAACCCATTCATCGTCCTCCACCACATGCCGCCGCATACCATAGCCCCGGGCTCACAGATCCGCCTGCCCATGCACCCCCACCGCGGCTTCTCCCCCGTCACAATACAGCTGCAGGGCGAAGGCTTCCACCTCGACAACGCCGGCAACGAAGGCCTCATCGGCGCCGGCGACGTACAATGGATGTTCGCCGGAAAAGGCATCCTCCACAGCGAGGGCCCCACACCCCAGCTCCTCGAAAAAGGCGGCACGCAAGAGCTGATACAACTCTGGATCAACGCCCCCGCTGCCCACAAATTAGACGAACCCTTCTACCAGTTCGCCCCAAAAGACCTGCAGCCCCCCGTTCTCGAACAGGAAGGCGTCCACCTTCGCCTCGCCAGCGGCCACTATGAAGACGCCACCGGCCCGCTGAAAAGCTTCACCCCCGTCATCATTATTACAGGCGACATCCAGGCCAACCGCCGTGTCCAGCTCACAGCCATACCGGGCTACTGGACCCTCTTGTACGTCATCAAAGGCTCCGTCTGTGTCAATGCAGAAACCGTCACCGAACAACACCTTATCGTCTTTGAAAAAGAGAACGACGAGCTGATCGTCACAGCCAACGAAGACACACAGCTGCTCTTCCTGTCCGCACAGCCGATCGACGAACCCGTCGCAGCAAAAGACAATTTTGTAATGAATACCCAAAAGGAGATAGAAGAGGCGATCGCCGACTACAAGGCGGGAAAGTTTTAATCCAGCACGCCCAGCAACCCCAACCCCGGCCCCAGGTCACTGCGCGTCTCCAGCATAGCGGGGTTGACACACCAATTCGCAGCCACCTGCTCCGCGGGACAGCGGGCATGCACATCCACCTCTCCATCGAGCGGCGCCCCTTCATCCACCAATGTCTCCCCCTCGATATGCAGGAATGACCGTACCATCCTTCCCTCCTCCGCACGCATCCAGCATTCCATCCCTACTGATATATAGGAGCCAAAATAAAAGGCGCGGCCGTATTTGAGACTCAGCCGTTCGAGCAGTGCCTTGAGCTTCTTGCTTTCTTCTTCTATATCCGGGTACGGCAGTCCCCCCAGCACCATGCAATATCCATCCACAGGCGGTGTAACAAAGGTCTCATCGTCAATGCTCCTTGACACACCCTCCTGCCAATTACAGGCCTCCATATTCTTTAACCCCAGATCCTCCGCGAGCTGCTGCGGGTCCGTCGTCGGCACGGTCAGCCACATCGATTTATTGCCAAATCCAACGGGCCTGTCCGGCGTGGTCCTCGGAACCGGCGCGACACCTCCTCTCCGGGACCCCCTCACCCTCCGAAGTTCACCTTCCGCCGGTCCCTGATTTAGCGGGAATCCATCCATCCCCGGGGACTCATCTGCCCGCGACCTCCTTTCAAAATAACCCTTACGATTCAGATACAGGATCAGCCGAAAACCAAGTACAACGAGCAATGAATATATCCAGAGCGGCATAATGCAGGGGTTAAGGCCTCAAAATAACATCCTTTTCGGTGAATACCCCATTTTAACCGCCATTTATCCGCGTCCCCGATTAAACATTCGGCCCGGCGCCGCGTCCTAAGATGATAAAACTTGAAGCTATGGATCAAAAAAATTCCTCCCTCCTGAGAAGAACGATATTTCTTCTGGGAGCACTCACAATTGGCTGGGCCGCTGAAGCCCAGACGAATACGAACCCTGCCAACCCGACCACATCTTCCGATACTACTCACCGTCAGAGCATGCACCACCGCTGGGGCGGTCACAACGGCGGAGACTACGCCGGTCGCGGTTTCACCCATTACACCCCCGAACAACGTCAACAGGTAGCCGCTATCAACAAAGACTACCGGGAACGATCCGCGGAACTCTACAAAAAGGATAACATTACCCTGAAAGAATACAAAGCGAGCCTCCTCGCGCTGCAAAAAGAAAAGAAGGAAAAGATGGAAGCCCTTCTCACACCCCAACAAAAGGAAGAAATGGCCGCCCGCCGCAAACGAATGACCGAGAACCGCCAGGTAATGGCCGCCGCACATATGGAGCGGCTTAAGCTTCGCCTCAATCTCAGCGACGACCAGGTAGCAAAGATCAAAGCCGGACAGGCCGACCTTCGCGCCCAGGCCAAAGCCATCCACGAGAACGACAACCTGCTGCCCCGGGAGAAGATGGAGCAGATGAGGTCGCTGATGGCCAAACGCAACGATACCTTCAAAACCGTGCTCACACCGGAGCAGTACAGCCAGTACGAAAAAATGTCACAGCACAGGGGCGGGAGATTCGGCCACAACCGCGTATAATTTCACTAGTCAATTGTTAATACAAAGGCCGGCTCCATCGGGAGCCGGTTTTTTTGTTATATTGTAGCAAACCCTTATCAGCTATGAGTCCTGAAACGACCGCCGTCGCCGGTCATCCACGCCGGATACGCATACCCCTCTGGGCGTTTCTGATCATCGTCGCCACCATTATAACCGGCCTGCTGCTCATCCTCCGCCACCAAAAGAACAGCATAGTAGTCTCCGGCATGAAGGACTATGGCATCACCGTGCCCGCGGGTATCCGCACAAGAACGACCCTCCCCGACGGCTCCGAGGTCTGGCTCAACGCATCGACCTGGCTCCACTATAAGGGCGATCCCGGTCACCATTCTGCGCAGATAGAGGTCATCGGCGAGGCCTACTTTCCCCCACGAGTCAACGACAGCGTCGAACTCTTCATCCATACACACAACGTCAACGTCCTTGCTGTCAACGCGAGCCTCGACGTCAGCGCTTATCCCGGCGACCCCAGCGGACAGGTAAGCCTGTTTACCGGTTCTGCCCGGGCCTACCCCACTATGCAGTCTTCCCTCCTCGACCTCAAACCCGGCGACAAGCTGATCGTCCCGGCGCTGGACCCCTACCTCATCAGCTCGACCGGCTACTCCCCCCAGGATTCGACCTATGCCGAGATCGCGTGGGTCAAGAACGACCTCTGTTTCCGCGGCGCCACCCTACCCGACCTGGTCCCTACCCTGCAGCGCTGGTACGGCGTAAAGATCGACCTAAAAGGGGGCGACCGGGACGGACCAAAATTCTCCGCCTGGATTACCGACCGGGGGCTCGACAGGACGCTGGGCCTGCTACAGCAGGTGCAGCCATTCCACTACACCATCGACGGACAGGAGGTGCATATCTCCCCATAGTTGCCTAACTTTAATCATGACAACCGAGATCGCCTCCATCCTCAAGGTCCTCCAGCTCGCCGAGCGACTGAAATTCGAGCTCCGTCACAGTTATTTGTCCAGCGGCAGACAGGAAAGCGTCGCCGAACACAGCTGGCGCATGGCGCTGATGGCCGTGCTCATCGAGCCGTTGTTGAACAGGGGCGCCGACACCGCGCCCAGTAAGATCGACACCGTGGCCCACAAGATCGACACGGCGCGTCTGCTCAAAATGATCATCATACACGACCTGGTCGAAGCCGAAGCCCGCGACGTCTCCGCGCTGGACCTGCTCCGCGACCCCGCCCTGCGCGTGCAAAAGGAAGCAAGGGAGCGGGCGGCCATCGAAAATATCCGAGCCGCGCTGAAGGACACCAACGGGCAGGAAATTTACGACCTCTTCTACGAGTTCGAACACAAACAAACCTACGAGGCGCGCGTAGCCAACGCGTTGGACAAATTAGAGGTGCAGCTCCAGCACAATCACGCCGATATCTCGACCTGGGAAGAGATCGAATACGACATGAGCTATATGATGGACAAACACGTTCTCTTCGATCCCGTCCTGAAGGAGCTGAAAGACCAGATCGAACACGAGGCAGAAGAAAAAATGAGGGCAGCCGGCGTCGACGTGGATGCCGTAAAACAGCGCGTGGGTCGCTGATCGACGCGACTACAATTTCCAACCCTTCTCCATCAGGGTCTTTTTACAATTCGTGCAAAACCCCTTTTCCTCATCGAGATGATCTCCCCCCTCCGCATCCCGCATAATACAGGTAGGGTCCTTACAGTGCCGCAGCCCCAGCGTATGACCGAGCTCGTGCACAGCCACTTTATAGAGCTGGGCGTCCCTGTCGCCGGCTGACAATCGGAAAGTCGAAACAACACATGCCTGTCCCGGGGTATACCCCAGCCCCATGATCCCCCAGTCCTGGACCTCCCCCTTTGTCGTGCTGATATCCCGGTTCGTCAGCCCGATCACGATCGTATCATTGGTTGCCAGCCGGCCCAGGTAGTGGATAAGGGAGTCGGCGCGGTACCGTTCGCGTGCCGGATAATATGCCATTTCCGGGAGAGGCAGAGCCTTGCGAAGTATGGTGTTGGAGTCAAGCCTGCTGATCTGTCTGTAGATGACCTCAGCCTGTTCCGACGTAAAATCTTCGAACGGCTGGATGATGATCACCTTTTCAGCCCGGGTGAAGGGGCCCCGACATGCAGCCGCGATCAGCAGTGCGCCGAAAAGGGAGATGATAAGTCTGGGGGTCATAACATTCCTTGTGTTGTCACAAATTTCCGATTTTGTCGCGATTTCCGGCACAAAAACAACAAAGCCCCAGACAATTGGGGCCTTGCGCGTGTGACCTATGTTGCTATGGTTATGATTATTGTTTGATACACCCCCGGACCCACCCAAGCTAATCTTACCCCATACTCACAACCCGTTCCATCCCCTCCAACAAACCTTTACCACCCCCCACCCCGCGGTAAATATCCTCCCGGCAGCCACGAGTCCTTGAAAGACATCTCCACCGGCGAAAACGCTGTATCCCAACCGTCAATTTTCTTTGCACAAAAAATGCGCGCCGCACTTTCCTATCGGTTTTCGACAACTTCCCAACGAAATTACTTTACAATCTTCTGCAGTCTGAACTCACAAATAACGATCTCGGACTCATTATCGAGGTAGGATACAATATATTTTTTACGAAAATTTACGCAGCGGAGATTAAGTACCTTCCAGGTTGGGTTTTTGCAGGGTCTGTGGATGAAACCGTTTTAGGCAGCCCTTCACCTTCGATATATAGGGCTATTCTGGCAACTTCTTCAACAGCGGGATCCAGGATAGTTACTTTCCTTTTGCCCATTTATCGATTAATTTATAAGCCTTCTTTTTCCCCTCGGCAAGAGAAAGCTTCTTCGCAGAAACAGCTTTGAGTGCTGCTTTTGTCCGCAGATCGTCATACTCTTTTCGGGGAATGACTACGTACTCTTTATTTTCAATATTCAATGTGGTCATTATCTGAAATTTCAATACAATTTACAAAAAAATGTCCAATATCGCTAGTCACCTCTCCCTCCCCCACTCCTGCTTGAACTTCGTCCCCATATCCTTGATATACTTCAAAAACTCATAGTCATTTTCACAATTCAGGATATACTCATACGAAGGTCGGTACATCCGCATAAAAAGCATCAGCGCCTCGCCCTGGAGCCCCGTTATCTTCCTCACCAGTGTCTTATTCCAACGATGGTCGACATATTTCTCCTGTTCCTCCCAGATCAGCCTCGACTGCAGCGCCAGCATCTGGCGGTTCTTTCTGCCGTTGAACAACATGTCCAGATTGAGGCCTCCGCTGCTGGTCATATAGTCCGGCGAGTACTCGAACACTTTCCGGTACTCATCCCTGTTAGCAAGCGAGTCATAGCGGTACAGCGTCGGCCGGACCACTACCAGCGGCAGACTGTCGATGGTGACCGCGAGGCTGATATTGAGTGGGTAGTAGGGCTGGTCGCCTTTTACCGGGAATTTCTGGGTTTCCTTGCCGAGGTAGGAGAAATAGATGGAGTCGCCACCCTTGAGACGCAGCACATAATGACCCGCCGAGTCGGTCATCGTTCCCCTCCCCGAGGTGGTCATGACGCTCACCCGGGGCATATAAAACAGCTGCGACCGGTCATATACCGTTCCGCTCACCTCCACCTGCCCCCTAACCTGCCGGCCGGCCAGGACCAATACTATGAATAATAACAACTTATTCAAACCAATGGGGAAATTACCTCTTTTTTGCATCCCCCCGCCTCACTCCGGAAAAAAAAGGTACCGCGTTAGTTTCCAAAAAAAAAGCCCCCTCGCGGAGGCCTAATTGCTATCAACTCATCTCTTATGAAGATCGAAATTATATCATCCTTCATCGCAATGGACCCACAGCTTTCCAACGGCGGGCCCGGACTTCCCGGCGGAGCGGTCCAGGTCTCCCCCGAGCGCGAAAACCTTCAACGGTTCACTCCAACAGGCGTCCTTCCCGCCCACTCCGCGGCCTAAGACGGCAACATCACCACAGCCAGCGCCCCCCTCATCTCTCCTTCACTCGTCAGCTCAATACTCCCTCCATGACTCTCCACAATAGTCCTCGCATTGTACAGCCCCGTCCCACCGCCCGAAGGCCTCGTCGAAAAACCACGGACAAAAAGACTGGCCGCCGTCTCCGCCGAAAACCCATGCCCCGTATCGCGGATACTCAACACCATCTGCTGTCCACTACGAACGATCTTTATACTGATCATCCTCTCTACACCCGGCCGAACGGCGTCCACACCCCCCGGCCGAACCCCATCCACACCGGGCCGAACGGCCTCCACCCCACCCACCCCGACAGCCTCCGCGCCACAGGCCTCAACCGCCTCGACGCTATTCTTCAACAGATTGAGCACCATCTGCATCAACCTCGTACGGTCTCCCTTTATCGTGAACTGCTCATCCGCCATCTCCATCCGGACCGCAATACGATGCCGCTCGAGCGTGGCGAAAAGCATGACCTTACAGTCGTCGACTACACTCCGCAGGCTGACGGGCTTGCGCTCCTGCGACTCCTGCCCGGAAATATACTGCCGCTGAATATGGAGGATATCCTGCACCCGCGCAGTAGTGGTCTGCTGTTCGCTGATGACCTTGCGCATCTCATCGCGGCTTTCCGCCTCCGCCCGGGACACACCCTGGAGCATCGCGATCACCGCCGCGGCCTTATCCTCGCCCAATGCCGCCGCCAGCGATTCCCGCCGGGCCTCTAAGAACTCCGAAAGCTTCGACAGGTTTTCCATATTCCCCGACTCCAGTATCTTCCTTGCCCGCGTCAGATAGGCGCCAAAACCAACGATCGCATTCCCCAGGTCATGCAGCAGGTCGCCGGCGATCTCGAACTTCCCCTGCGCCACCGCCCTGTCAAGCAGCTTTGCCACCTCCTTCTCCAGCTTTTGCTTCTGGCTCCTCAGATGGCGCAGACGTGTACGGTGGATCGCAACGACAAGCCCAATAACAAAGAGCAGGGCCGATACCCTGAACCACCACGTCCCCCAGAAAGGAGGAGTGATCGTGATCCCAAGCCGGGCCGAGCCGGACGACCAACTGCCATCGCTGTTGACGGTCCTGATCGTCAAGGTATACCTGCCCGGATCCACATTGGTATAGTTGGCCATTCTGCGCGTGCCTATATAATTCCACCCGGTATCAAACCCGTCAAGCCTATACGCATACTGGTTAGCTTTGGATATAGTATAGTCCAGGGACGCAAACTCAAAGGACAGATCCGAGCTGGAGTAGCCGAGCAAAAGCTCACGCGTCTCTTCAATAGTTGTTTTCAAAGGGGAAGGCAGACTGTCCGTACCAACCGGAACCTCTTTATTAAATAGCTTAAAACTCGTAATGACCAGCGGAGCCTGAAAATTCCGGATCACAATGCTGTCCGGATCAAATTCGTTGAAACCATTCACACCCCCGAAATAGAGCAGGCCTGAGGAGCTGAAAAGACAGGAATGCGCCTTGAACTCATTGGACTGTAGACCATCAGCAGCGGAGTAATTACGGAAGACGCCGGATGCCAGATCGAGACGCGAAAGCCCGTGGTTCGAGCTGATCCAGAAATATCCCTTTCGATCCTGCTGAACGGCATAGACCATACTATTGGGAAGACCATTCGCAGTAGTCCAGCTGCGGAACCGGCCCGTCCTCCTGTCCAGCCTGCTTAGACCACCCGCCGTACCGACCCACAGATATCCATCCCTGTCTTCATAGAGCGAGTTCACCGAATTATTTGCAAGGCTGCCCGGGTCATCGCTATGAATAAAATGCCTGAACTCCCCGGTCTTTTTATCCAGCCGGTCAAGCCCCCCGTCGAAGCTGCCTATCCAAAGATACCCATCCCTGTCCACCAATAGGGTATGGATACGCGAGCTCGCCGGACTGTTGCTGTTACCCGGATCATGCCGGTAGTGCCGCCACCGACCACCCGAACCCACGCCACCAGTCGTCCCCACACCGCCACCCGCCCGAGTACCAACACCACCACCCGCCCGAGCACCAACACCACCCGTCCCCGCAACCAGCCGGTCGAGACAGTCCCCAAAACACGAAGCCCAGATATCCCCATCCTTATCCCGGACAAGCGAATAGACATTATTACCCCCGAGGCTCGATGAATCCCCAGGCTTATTCTTATATCGCGTGAATTTCTTCCTTGTCTTATCTATCACCGTCAGCCCGTCGCCCCAGGTGCCCGCCCACAGCTGCCCCGCAGGATCCTCCAAAAGGCTGAGCACAAAATTGCCGCTCATCGAATTGGCGTCAGACGCAGAATGGAGATAGCTTTTTATCACCCCCGTCGACGGATCCATCCGCTCGATACCACCACCGTCGGTCGCTATCCAAATGGTCTTTGTGCTGTCTTCCAAAAGATACAGCACGTTATTATTGCCAAGACTCCCCGGGCTGGAATCATGCCGGAAGGCGACAAATTTATTCGCGTCCTTGTTAAATACGTTGATGCCCCCGCTAAAGGTGCATATCCACATATTACCCTGAATATCCCTGTAGATATAGTCGATCGAGTTGTTGGAGAGGCTGGTATTGTCTACCTCATCAAAGGCATAAGTGCGAAAACGTCCTGACTCGCCCTCTTCAACGGCCAGCCCCCCGTTCTCAGTTCCCACCCAGAGATTGCCCTTGTCGTCTTCCGCTATCGTCTGCACGGCATCGTTAGGCAGGCTGTACGGGTCCTTGGGATCGTGGTGATAATTGACGACCGAACCCGAACCTTTCCCCGAAAGCTCAAGACGGTCCAGTCCTCCGCCCACGGTGCCGATCCACAACCGACCGCGACTGTCCTCATAGATGCTGTAAATGGCTGTCCCCCGCCGGTAGCCGGCAGCCGACCGCAGAAAACTATTCGCGCTGCTATCATAAAGGTAAAGCCCGGCCGTAACAGTGCCGATCCATACCCTCCCTTCCCGGTCCTGGAAGATGGTCTTGATGTCATTGTCCCCAGGGCTCTTTCCTGGCACACCGTTATAGTAATAGTTAGTGCACTTCCCCGTTCGCGGGTCAAGGATATCCAGGCCACCGCCATCCGTGCCGATCCATATCCGCCCGGACCTGTCCCTTATCAGCGAGTTGATGAAATCCGACCGGTGATTGCTGGTACCCGGATCAGGCAGGTCATAATGCACAAAACGTCCCCTGCCCCTATCATACCTGTTAACCCCCCCACCCCAGGTGCCGATCCACAGATCACCACCGGCGTCCTCCGCGATCGAGGTGATAAAACTGTTGCTGATAGCCGTCGGATCACCGCCTTTGCTCCTAAAGACCGTAAACTGATATCCGTCGTATTTGTTCAGACCATCGCGGGTGCCGATCCACATAAAGCCGCGGCTGTCCTGGAAAATAGCCATCGCATTGCTGTGCGAAAGCCCCTGCTCGGTGCCTAACCGGCTGAACCGTATCTGCTGCCGCTGAGCCCTGGCGTTGCCGGCAGCAAGAGCCAATACGAAGAGTCCCCATCTTAGTCGCTTCATAATTTCCCGGCCCGTTTAGGACCTTGGTCCAAACAACGACAACCCCGGAATAATCCGGGGCTGCGCGACCGACATTTCGGACAAACTAAGTATGTATCCTTAGGAGTTAGTACACCCCTTCCCCACCGGGCGGCCCGACAGCCATCCCCCGCGGGGCAACACCCTATTTCAACTGCGTCGACCCATCCCCCTCGATCAAGCTCACCGGCGACGTCTTGCTCATCAACACATTATTCTGCGCCCGCGCCGTCATCCACTTCCCGAGCGTCGGACTATAAACCCCACCCAGCATATTAAAATAACCCACATCCGCAGTGTTATACGCAAAACAGAGCGTATTCGACCCCGCCTTATAATACGCCTGCTTCTGCAGCGTGATCGGATTTACGATGTCATAAAAGTCCGTATTATTGATCTTATACCCCTGCTCAGGCGGACCAGCCGTATAAAGACTACCCCCACCGGAGATGAAGATACAGTCGTCGGGAACCGAGTTGACGTCCACCACAGAGTCATGAAATACCGCTATCCCGAACGCATTCCCGCTATTGGCCATCAACCCCGTCGTCGCACGCCCAAAACCATCCCCGCCCTGCTTGGAATAATCAAACGCCCTGATCCAGTTGCTGCCCGCCATGCTCGTCGAGCTCGCACCGTTGATCATCTTCCCGCTGCCGCCAACATAGAAGAAGGTCCCCTTCGCCGCAAAGCCCGAGAAGAGATTGAGCTTGAAAGACCGCATATCCCCCGTCGCCCATCCCTTCGAAGGATAGCCGGTCGGCGTAGACGCATTGGCGTTATTCAAAACAACCACCGAGAACGGCGTGACAGAAAAATCGATATCCCGCGTCGCCATCAGCTGCACATACTCATAAGGCTGATCCGCCCCCTTTACATCGCTCGCAAAACCGGTAATAATAGCCGAGGCGATAGTAACCGTCGAGCTCAGCACCACCACATCGCTGGCGACCCGCGGCCTGAACTGCGGCGTCAGCGTCCCCTTAACATCTGTAGAGTTAAGGACGATCCCGTAATAATTGGCGCTCACCGGCGCGGTAACACCCGCCAGACCCGAAGACCCCTCCACGTGCAGGTCTAAATTGCCAAAACCGTCGTTCAGCACCTTGTCCCCCGCCAATACATCCGTCGGCTGCGGCAGCGGGTCAAAACCACCCTTCACGACCACCGACAGCACGCTCTCGTAGTCGCCTGGACTGTTGAGTATCGAGCTGGACGGCACACGGTTGACTGGAATAGCATTGCCGGAAGAGACCTTGACGACCGCAGAGGCAGGTACCCCCGTGATCTCCAGTATCCCACCCACACGTCGCAGCACCCCGCCTTCGACCTTTATCATCACCGAGTCGCCGGGGAGATACTTCGCCGCATCATCCCCGATAGGTATCGAGATACCGCGCAACGTCGAGAGCCTGCGGGCCTCCTGCACGATCAGCAGCCCGGCAGGCAGATTGCCACCCGAATGATCCGAAACTACCATCGCCGTCAGAGTCGTCGACCCACCCATATTCTCCTTCGTCAGCCTGACGTCGGACCCCTTATAGAGCTGGCGGATGTCGAAGATGGCGATATATGGACTGATGGTAGAGCCGGGATAGTTGTCCTTCTTACACCCTATCAGCAAGCCAACCAGCAAAGAATATACGATTACCTGTTTCATCATGATTGTGTTTATGGTTTCTGGCGCCCATTATGGTTTCTGCCACCATACTTGTGTTGAAATAAGATCCGGTCCCTGTGCCGCCACGGCAATTTTATAATTCGTCGGATTCGTCGACTGCACATACACCGGATACGCGAGGCGAGCCGGCATCACACCCCCATTCTTCAGCCCCGGCCCCTTCGGCAGCGCAGGATGCCCCGTACGACGGTACTCGAACCACTGCTGCATATCCTCCAGGAAGAGTATATAGTACTTCTGCAGGTGTATCTTCTCCATCTTGTCGTCCACAGACGCGCTCTCATCCCACTGCATGTCGGCATTGGCCAGATAGGTCGTTATGGGTATATTGTAGTTGGGCAGCCACTGGTGAATGCTTCCCGATACCGCGCTGTCGTAGTAGGCTTCCGCCGGGCCGGGTATCCAGCCCTTGACCGCGGCCTCCGCCAGCATACACTCCACTTCGCCGTAGTTGAGCATCATACCCGTCAGAGGCTCGGTCATCAGTGTGCTTGCAGAGGTAGTAGAATAGAAATAGCATTTCTTCGGCTGGCCGGTTCCGGGAGAGTAGCCGCTCGGCACACCGACGTACTGCCCCGAATAAGGCGCGATGTCCCAGCGGTTAAAATTGTTGACGCCCCAGGTCGGGATATCGATGCGCGGGTCGCTCCAGTTGGAGAGATGGTCGATGAACCAGCTGCAGATGGCCGGCGTCCGGAAATCCTGCTCACGAACGGCGAGATAAGGCGAGTTATAGGGCGCGACACCGGTCCAGCGCAGTATCGCCGATTCCCCGACACTGTCGATCAGCGGATAGCTGCTCTGGTTAGCCACGATGTACTGGAACTTCTTTACGCAGGTATCCGCCACCTCCGACTTCCCGGAAATTCGCAGCAGCAGCCGCAGATAGAGCGAATTCCCGAACTTCCTCCAGCGGGAAACATTGCCGTTGTAGACCGGGTCGCTCGCCGCGACGATCGCCGTATTCGCAGACAGCAGCGTATTGGCGGCCTCCAGCTGTTGGAAGATATCGAAGTAGATGTCCTTCTGCGCGTCGAAGGCCGGCTGAAAGTTCAGGGAGTCCTTCGCCTGGTTCGAATGAAAATAAGGCACATTGCCATAGGTATCCGTCAGCATCGAATAGATCCAGGACTGGCAGATCAGCGAGATGCCCATATAGGACTTGTTGTAGTTGAGCTCGCTGCTGGCTATCTTATACACGTCCTTGAAATTGGTCAGCTGCGAGTACCATCCGTTGTAGAGGTAGTCGGAATAGCTGTTGGGGATATCATAGCGGAAAGGCTGCCCCTCGGCGTCGCTAAGATTCACGGTCACCTGCATCAGCTCGTTGTTGAAGCTGCGGTTGCGGATCATATTGTACGTGAGGGTATTGACCAGCGCCGGCGCCAGCAGCTGCTGCGGCAGGGCATTGGGAGTATTGTTCGGGTCGGTGTTCATCGTCTGGAAGTCCTTCGTGCAGGAAGTCACGACCAGGCTCAACAGCAATACGACAGTAGTAAGTTTTTTCATTTTGTTTAAATTAAAATCCAAGTACGAGATTCGCTCCGAACGACCGCGTGGACGGGAACTGACCGATCTCAAAGCCACGAACGATATCCGTGCCGTTCAGCGTCCCGAACTCCGGATCGAAGTCCGGCCATTTCGACCAGATATAGAGGTTTCGTCCGTACACACCCACCGTCGCACGGGTGAGGTGTAGCCTCCGTACCAGCGCAACGCTCAGACTATAGTCCAGCCGCGCCTCGCGGAACTTGATGAAGTCCGTCCGGAAAGTGCTGCCCTCGGCGTTGTCCTGCCCGAAATGACTGCGGTAGTAGTTGTCGATATCCGTAGCGATGACGGTATTCTTTACATAGTGGCCGTTCGCGTCCGTGGTCACACCGTTGCCGATGATGCCGTTGTATCTCCCGGGCAGGGTGTTCGGCGTCTTGCCCTGCTCAGCCATCTTATAGTGTGTCAGCGAGTGCGCGACGGCGCCATACTGCGCGTCGAAGAGCAGATGCAGGTGCCACTGCCTGTACGAAAAGTCGTTGGTAAAGCCCATCTTCCACTTGGGGATGGTGTTGCCGAGGTATCTCACGTTGGGATCGAGCATCGCGAAACCCGTTTTGTTGTCATAGACGACCTGCCCATCCGGCGCCCGCAGATAGCCCTGACCGTAGAGGTCGCCCATGCTGCCGCCGACCTTGGCGACGATCTGGCCGCCGCCGACGGGGCCGTTGTAGATCACAACGCTGCTGTCCGCCAGCTGCTTGATCTTATTGGTATTGGCATCGAAAACGACGTTGACCGTCCACGAAAAATTCTTCGTCTTTACCGGCGAGCCGTTGAGCGCTACCTCGATACCCCTGTTGTTGACCTTTCCGGCGTTGATCAGCGCCTGGCTATAGCCGGAAGCCCGGTCGACGACCCTTTTCAATATCTGGTCTTTCGTATTGCCGTTGTAAACCGCGACGTCCAGACCAAGCCGGTTGTGGAATAGGCGAACATCGGTGCCCAACTCATAGGTGATCGTCCGCAGCGGCCGCAGATTGGGATTGGCCAGCAGCGAGGGATTCTGGAGACCGCCATTGTAGAGGCTGCCCGCTGAGGAATAGTTGTAGGCCGTCAGATAGGGCTGGGTGCCGCCGCTGCCCACACCGCTGGCCGAGAAACGCAGCTTCGCAAAGCTGATCCAGGCCGGCAGGTTAAACGCATCAGAGACCACATAGCTAAGATTTGCCGAGGGGTAGAAGAACCCGGCGTTGGCCGTCCGCTCCGGGGTCGCCAGCACGCTGTTCCAGTCCTGGCGCGCCGTCAGGTCGAGGAAGAGATAGTCCTTATACGACCCCGACAACAACCCATAAAAACTATTAATGCCGTACTGGCTCTTCGCCGGTAGCGTCACCAGCGGACCCGCATTATTGGACAGCGTATAGATACCGGGATAGGTCAGCGAGTCGGCGCGAACCTCGTTGTAGTTATAGTTATTGCGGAGGATGCTGCCGCCGCCGGTGGCCGTTATGCGGAAGTCCCGCGCGATATTCCTGACATAACGCAGCATGAAGTCGGCGCCCGACTCTTCCGAGAAGATATTCTGCGTGCGATAGCTGCCCTTGGGATATTTGGCGCCAGCGTCATAGGGCCGCTGCTGAGCCCTGGTCTCATAGGAGAAGTCCAGCGAGGTCCGCAGCTGCAAGCTCAGCTCTTTGGTCAACTGGTACGTGGCCGTTACATTGCCCGTCAGCTCGTTGCGGTTGGACTTGTTGATAAAGGCATACGAGACGGCGAAAGGGTTCTCGGGATACGAGCTGAAGGGGAACTCGATCTGCCTGCCCTCCTGCCCCTTGACCCAGTAATTCCGCAGCCAGTCCAGGTTCGCGCTGGGCTGCCAGAAGATGAACCAGTACATGATCGACTGGTTGCCATAGCCGGCGCCGGGTAGGTTGTCGCTCCACATATTGTTATAGTCGATCTTGGACGATATCTGCAGCTTGTCGCTGACCTTGGAGTTGACGCTAAGGCTGACGGAGTTCCGCCGGTAGCCGGTGTTCGGCACGGTCCATTTGTTGTCGACATTGGTAACCGAGAACCGGGCAGTGGTCTTGTCCGTTCCGCCGTCGATGCTAACGGTGTTGGTTATCGTCTGACCGGGCTTGAAGAACGCGCGGATATTGTTCTTATACGGGCGCCACAGGGTCCGCTGCGTGCCCTGCGCCTGGGTGACGGGGTCGTATTGGTAGAATAGCTGGCCGTCGAACTTCGGGCCATAGGCCGAGCTCGTGCCACTCGTGCTGGCGCCGTCCGCAGAGGCTCCATAGGAGTAGTAGGAAGCCCCCGCGAGACCCTGGCCATATTCCCACTGCATAGCCGGCCAGCGGTTGACCTCTTCTTCGCTGGCGTTGGAAACCACGGTAATACCAAGACCGCTCTTCCGTATGCTGCCCGACTTGGTGGTGATGATGATAGCCCCGTTGGCGCCCCGCTGACCGTAGAGGGCCGCGGCGCCGGGACCTTTTAGTATCTGAACCGATTCTATGTCTTCGGTGTTGAGGTCGTTGGTATTGCTGCCGTAATCGGCGGGCATATTGTCGCTGCTCGTGCCGTAGGGCACCTCCCCGCTGATGGCGCTGCGCCGGCCACTACCCTGGTTGATGACGACGCCGTCCACCACGATCAATGCCTCGTTATCGCCCGTAAGATTGTTCTCGCCGCGGAGGATGATCTTGTTGGTCCCTACCGGCCCGCTGTTCGAGCGCACCAGGGTAAGACCCGCCACCTTGCCCGAGAGAGCGTCGGTCCAGTTGCCGGACAGCGCGTCTGTCAGCTGTTTGCCCTGTATGGTGGTCGTAGCGTAGCCCAGCGACTTCTCCTCTCTCTTGATACCGAGCGCGGTCACGACCACGTCCTGCATCTGCTGGTCGTCCTTCAGCAGCTCGATGGGCAGGTAGACCGTTTCCAGCGCGTTGAACTTCTTCCGGATGCTCCGGTAGCCGATCGCAGAGACCTCCAGCGTCCCTTCCACTACACTGGTCAGTATCTTGCCGAACGCACCCTTGTCGTCGGCGACCGCCGTCACGGCCCGCTGTCCATCCTGTTTGATGATGATGGTTGCGCCGGCGACGGGGATCGCGCCCTCTTTTATCACACCCGTGATCACCATGGGCGGCCCCTTCTTCTCACCGGCCTCGCCGCGCTTGATGACCCAGCTATTGCCGCGCGCCGTGGCCTTAAAACCGGCAGGGGCCAGCACCTTGTTCAGCAGCTCGCCCACACCCTCCGCCTCATAGCTGCCCGCGGCTACCTTTACGGCGCCGAGCTCCGCGTCGGCATAGGCCAGCTGGACCTTCAACTGTGTTCCGAATTCCTCCGCCACCATGGCCAGGCTGCCCGCCCCATGCCGGAAGCGCAGCGTGCCCTTCTGCGCATACAGCCCGCCGAAAGCCGGGCTCACGAACAGGATAAGTAGTGTGAATAAGATCGTCAGGTTCAGTCTTGAGTGTAACATATTCCTTTTCATTATAGACAATAGATTATACCTCCCGCCGGCAGGCGCGTGCCCCCGCCGCAGGTTTCACCCCTGCGGGCAACGTTTCAGCCGCGTCCGCGTCGGGATAATTCCTGGTCCGATACGGAATGTTTAGTGGATATTGTAGCCGGTCACCGTGTTCAATACGGCCAGATTCTCTTCCAATGATATGCTCATGTCCCAGGTGAGCGTCACTTTCATCTTCTTATCGATAGTACCGTAGGTTAACTTCGTTCGGTAATAGTTTTCCAGCCGCTGCAGCAGATCGCCCAGCGCGATATTATGCCATCTTACCTGCTGCTGCAGCCACCAGTCCGTCGCCGCAGGATCTACCCGCCCGATGGGACCCGCAATGCCGGCGGCCGTAGTGATCTCCTGTCCCGCCGTCAGCACCTGGCGCCCCTCAAGCCCCACCTTTCCGTCCCTTACCATTAAATGGATGTCGACAGAGTCCAGCCGCCGGACAGAGAAAGAAGTCCCGAGCACCGTCACTTTCTGCCTGCCAGCCGATACTGTAAAGGCATGACGCTCGTCCTTCGCCACCTCAAAAAAGGCGAAACCCTTTGTCAGCGAGATACTTCGGTGTGTGGTAAATTTCGGATAGACCCGCACCGCGGAGTGCGGCGCCAGGTAAAGTCTCGAGCTATCGTCGAGGGTCACCCGTAACATGCTGGCGTTGCTGGCGATCTCCCGCCACTGCGCTTCCGGGATCGGCGCCGACGCGATCAACGTCCTAACGAAAAAGAATAGCAGTACTGCCGCGGCAGCTGAAAGTCCTGTCACCACCAGGCTACGCACCCTTCCACCTCCGCCCATCTTCCCACCCTGCCCACGTCCCCCATCCGTCTTCCCTTCCCCCACCTGCCCGCGTCCACCATCCATCTTCCCTTTCCCAACCAGCCCGCGTGCACCATCAATCTTCCCTTCCCCGACCTGCGCGCGTCCCCCATCCATCTTCCGGTGCAGGCTGTCGAGCAGGGCCCTCTTCTTCGCGGGATCTATTTCCTCGGGATTCTCCCAGGCCTGCTTCCAGTCTTCGTCCTGATGCATATCGTCGCGATTGGTCATTTCAACGGTTTGACCAATAGACGAAAGGCGGAAGAAGTTGGTACTAGAGAAAAATTGGAGTTAACAATTTGGTCATATTAACGCGCCTCACCCTCCGGTCCGGAAAACCACCGGGACCCATTCCCCCTCACCATTCCGTCCGGAAACCACCGGGACCCATCCCCCCTCACCATTCCGTCCGGAAAACCACCGGGACCCATCCCCCTCACCCCTCAGTCCGCAGACTCTTCACGGGATTCGCAACCGCCGCCTTCACCGCCTGATAACCAACGGTCATCCAGGCTATGACCTGAGAAATAAGAAGAGTAGAAACAAATATTCCAATTCCGATGTCTATCCGATATGCAAACTTCTGCAGCCACTGGTGCATAAAATACCAGGTCAGCGGACTCGCGATCAAAAAAGCAACGCCGATAAGCATTGTAAATTCCCGCGAGAGCAGGTAGACAATACTGATCCCCGACGCACCCAGCACCTTCCGGATGCCGACCTCTCGGGTACGCTGCGCAGCCATAAATGACACAAAGCCATACAACCCCAGACAGGAAATAAAAATGGCGATCGCCGCAAACAGCTGATACAGCTGCGACAGCCGGCTCTCCTGCCTGTACAGGTCGGCGATCTTCTGGTCCAGGAACTGGTATTCGTAGGTATAGCCGGGATAGGTATCGGTCCAGATCCTTTCGATGGCCGCCAGCGTCTGCTTCACCTGCTGCGGCTCGATCTTTATGTTGATCAGGCGGTATAAGGGCCGGTAAGATCCCAGCACGACCGGCTTCATCCCGACGGCAAGCGTTCTGCTGTTGAAATCCTTTACCACACCGACCACGGGCGCGCTGATCTTTCCATCCCAAAAAGCCAGTTTCCGGCCGATGACCTGTTGCGGCGACCGGAATCCCAGTTTCTTCACCATCGTCTCATTTACTACAAATCCGGTGACGGAATCCGCAGGCCTGTAGGACGTCCCCGCGAGGAATTGGATATCGTATGTTCTAAAATAGTCGGCGTCCGCCCACTTGAACTCGGCGTTGAAGTCCGCCTTCTTTGCAGCATTGTCAAAGGTGAAATCCCCGTCCCAGCTGGCCTTGTCTATCGGGGTAAAAATGCTCAGGCTTACATTCTTTATCCCAGCCTGCTGCAGCAGCCGCCTTTTCAGCACGTCCGCCTTATATATGCGTGACGTGTCGTTCGCAAGCGGTACCGTAACGATCGCTTCTTTATCAAAACCCATCGATGCATTTTCGAAAAAGCTGATCTGGCTTGCCACGACCAGCGTCCCCAGGATGAAAGCCTGCGCAATGGCGAACTGGAAGACGACCAACACCCTCCTGACGGACATTCCCCCCGCGGTTCGGCTCGTCAGTCGCCTCTTCAGAACGATGGCGGGATTCATTCCCGACAGGACCATGGCAGGATAAAATCCCGACAGGAATGTTACGACAATGACAAGTATGACCAGGAATGCGACTAGCGAAATACCGGGATATATTTTCAGTGAGGTTTGCAAGAGACCATTGAGCAACGGCAACGCCATCGCCGCAAACAGGATGGCCACCGCAACCGAGAACAGCGTGATGAGAAGCGTCTCGCCCAGGAATTCAACGATCAGTTGCCCCTTGCTGCTGCCGAGAACTTTGCGGACACCGACTTCCTTCGATCGCTGTACAGCCCGCGCCGTAGCGAGATTCACAAAATTGATACAGGCGATGACCAAAAGGAAAACGCCGATCAGGCTCAGGCCGGTGATCAGCTGTCTGCTGAATGTAGCTCCGCTGTATGTTCCGAAGCGGCTGTTATAGTGCATATCCGCCAGCGGCTGCAACAGATAGCCGTGATTCGCAAATTGCTCGGGCGCGTGCTTTTTTACAAAGGTCCCGAGGTCCTTGTCGAATTGTGCTGCCGCGATAGTGGGGGGAAGCACCAGAAAGGTATTTAAAGACCCGTCCTGACCGCCCCAATCCGTCGGAAGGTCTTCACGCCTGGCGCTCTCGAACGATATGACAACCTTCAGCGGGAAATTAGTGTTGGCGGGAACAGTTTTTAAAACGCCCGTCACCTTACAAACTCCGACCGCCTCACATTGAATAAGACGACCCACCGCCGACCGCCAGTCTCCAAAATACTTCTCGGCTGTTTCCTGCGTAAGGACCACCGTATTGGGTTCCGACAGGGCTGTCTTTGCGTCGCCGGCAAGGAAGGGGAAATTGAAGACGTCGAAAAATTCAGGCTCGGCATAAAATACCTTCTCCTTGAACTTCTTCTGTGTCGTTAATATAGCCACCTCCTTATTATCACGGACATAGATCCGTGCGACGTGCTCCAGCTGCGGGTAGTCTATTCGCAGGGCCTCCGCAACGGGATAGGCGCTCGCCTTCGAATAATTCATTCCGGCGGCTGTCCGGGTCGCAGCCACCACCCTGTATATGCGCTCTTTGTTGGCGTGGAAATCGTCAAAACTCGTTTCGAACCGGACCAATAAGAAAACAAGGAGGCAGGCGGCGATGCCCACGGCCAGGCCCACTGTATTAATGGCGACATAGACCCTGTTGCCACGCAAATTCTGCCAGGCGGTCTTGAGGTGATCTTTCAGCATGCTATAAACGCCACAATAAGAATGCCGGATTACTTCCCGATACGCATCTTCCCGATACTTTGCTCCAGCCCCAGCTGCGCAAAATACGCGATCTGTCCAAAATCGGCGTATTCCGTCACCGTCATTTTCGTCTGCCCCTCCCCCAGGGGCTCAAAAGTCACGACCGTCCTTACATCCTCCGGAAAATCGGCAGGCATCCCCACGGCAGTGGGCTTTTGCCTGACCCCGTCGGCGTCCGACAAATTCATCAGGAATTCGATCCTCTCCAACGGCGTAATGACGGTATAGGTCCAGGTATTGTAAAATAGTCGCCCGCCCATCTCAGGGCCCGCCTTCATGCCAACCAGCGAGGTTCCCCCTACCCTGAAGTCCAGCTCCACCAGCGGACAGGTGAAGATATCGGGTCCCCACCATTGTTTTATATTTTCCGGCTCCGTCCACAACTGCCACACCTCTTCGGCAGAAGCATCAAATACCCGGCTGACCGTAATTTGTTTCGTGGCCATTATGCATTGATTAAAGTTTCAATATCCATTTTCCCCATCTTTAAAAAAGCACCGACTACCCGTTGTGCTCTTTCGGGGGTACTCATCAGCTCTCCCAGTATCGCCGGGATGACCTGCCACGATATCCCAAATTTGTCCGTACACCAGCCGCACATGCTTTCTTTCCCGCCGTCGGCCGTCAGACTGTTCCAGTAGTGGTCGATCTCCCCCTGGTCTTCACAGGGAATCACAAACGAAAACGCTTCGCTGAATTGGTCCGGCGGCCGCCTGTCATTGAGCGCCATTATGTGGGCGCCGTTCAATTCAAAGTTCACGACGATCGGAGACGCATTGAGTACCTTCGAATTGGGGAATATCCCGCAGTAGAACTGGGCAGCCTCTCTGGCCTGGTTCTCAAACCACAGGCAGGGGTAGATTTGTTTTGCCATATTATTGTTTTTTGTTTTTGTTGTTTTTCAGCACCTTCTCCATATGGTTCATCCTTCCTTCCCACAGCGCGCGGAACTGTTCCGTCCAGTCCGACACCTCCTTGATCTTTCCGGGGTTCAGCTGGTAATAGATCTCCCTTCCCGATAGTCGTTGCTCCAGCAGTTCGCATTCGGTCAGTATCTGTAAATGTTTGGAGATGGTCTGTCTCGCGCTATCGAAATTCTCGGATATAGCATTAGGCGTCAATGCTCCAACGGCCAGCAGGCTAAGAATTGCCCTCCTCGTCGGGTCCGATATCGCCTGAAAAACGTCTCTGCGGATGATCATTTTATGCAGCTATTTGACTGCAAATATAAACGCAGTCATTTGACTGCGCAAATTTATTTTGGGACGCACCTCGGACGACACCCCGTGAACCGCGCAAATCCCAACCCTCCCCAACCGCAAGCCCCCCTCCGTGAACCGCCAGTCCTCCTCCGTGAACCGCAAGTCCCCATCCGTGAACCACAAGTCAGCCTCCATGAACCGCGAGTCCCCCTCCGTGAACCGAAGTCACTCCCACGTGAACCGCAAGTCCCCCTCCGTGAACCGAGAGTCCCCCTCCGTGAACCGAAGTCACTCCCGTGAACCGCAAATCACCCCCACGTGAACCGTTATTTACAAAAAGAAAAGTTGAACCCGCCGCAATATCTTGACGATCCGCTGTCCCGCCGTATGCAGCTGATTCTTAACAGTCTGCTCGCTCAGTTGCAGCTGCGAAGCGATCTCCTTCACGGTCAGCTGGTCCTCAGTCTTCATGACGTAAATGCGGCGCATCTGTCCGGGCAGCTTCTTGGTGGCGTCCTTCCAGATATGATATACCTGTTTGTGCTGGTATTGTTCGTCGGGCCGGGGTCTCTCCGTCGCCTGCTCCTGAAATTCGTCCACTAAGGAGTACTTCCTTTTTCGGGCAGCGCGCAGATGATCGCTGATACAGTTGTGGACTATAGTATAGATGTAATTGCGGAACGAGCTGTGGATAATGATGGAGTCGCGCTTCTTCCAAAGCCGGAGGAATACTTCCTGGAGGATGTCGTCTGCTTCAGCAGCCCCTTTCAAACGCCGCCGGATATACGTGAGCACAGGCCCGGCGTAGCGGTTGAAAATTTCATCAAAAGCAGTTCGGTCTCCTTCTTTGAGCCGCAGCAGTAAGGGGCTGTCGTCGGAGAGCATTTCCTGGGTGCTCATAACCCGGCAAAGATCGTCCTCCGCACGGCGATCCTCTATAAACCTAGTTTACGAAATTTTTAAGTTTTGTCAACCAGACGACCCGAGGGGGGTGTAGTCCACCGGTCAACCTGCAAACCCACGAGGAGCCACAGTCCACCGGTCAACCTGCAAACCCACGAGGAGCCACATCCACCGGTCAACCCGCAAACCCTCGAGGAGCCACGGTCCATCGGTCAACCTGCAAACCCACGAGGAGCCACAGTCCACCGGTCAATCCGCAAACCAACGGGAAGCCACAGTCCACCGAACCTCATCCCTAGTGACGCCGGAACAGCACTGCCAGCACCGCCATCAACACATAGGGCGCCACCAAAACGCTGATCGACAACACAAGATGCAATTTCCGCCGGGGATGTCCCTCCACCAGCGCCTCATATTTCCCGAAGATCTTCTGGTCGCGGTCCCGGATAATAAATACATAGTTGAAGAAAGCCGCGGTCAGCATGTAGATCATCCCCGCAAATATGCTGGACTGCATCTTCGACTCAAAGCGCGAATGCCTCCAAAAGTGCAGATACATCGATTCGAAGAACAGGAGCCATCCTCCCAGACCGAGGGAGAACAGATACATTGCCTGAAGACGGGGATTGAAAACTGGCCGGTACTGGCTGGTTCTATAGAAATAACTATAGATGTTAAAATAGAGATAGTCTATGTGCTTTAGCATAGGGTATCCGAATTAGGGTACGGGTAAAAGGATTATTCCCCTCTATAACGCTGGTCGGGAGAAAATCGTACGGCGGCAAAAATTCGAAATAAATAATTAGTTGATCCTCAGTAGGCAAAAAATAGGGGAACTACATAAAATAATGGCCTAAATTTACTCAAACCCAATCCGGTGAAGTCCCCGATCTGCCTGTTCCTCCTTTCCTGCCTCTATATCAGCGCCTTCGGTCAATCCAGGGACAGCGTCCGCGTCCTCATCATCTACGGATCGGAGCCCGCCAGCGGCTATCCCACTGAGTATAAATGGTTTGGAGGCAGACCCGGCGGCCACGTCGTCCTCCAGACCGGCAAAGACAGGGTCCTGAGCTTCGCGCCGACCATTTATCACCCCTGGTGCCATATCTTCCCCAGCCGCAAACCAGCCGATTTCAGGTCTTCTTTCACCACAAAGTCGGTCAATTCCTTCTGGCAGACCTTCAATTATACCCACAACCGAAAATACTGCGTCGACAGCCTCCGCCAGCTGGTCGTCACCATCCCGATAACCCCCACCCAGCGCAAAAGACTCGACAGCCTCAGCCGGGCCTACCTGGCACATCCTCCCTACGACTATGCGGTCGTGGGTATGCGCTGCGCCTCCGCGACCTACGAAATACTCGCGCAGATCGGCGCGTTCGAACATCCCTACAAACATAATATCTGGTGGCACGTACTGTTTCCCCGCGACCTGAGATACGAGCTCCTTAAAGAGGCGCACAACAACCACCACTGGAGCATCCACCAAACCACCGGCTGCGCCGCCCGCAACTGGGACTACGACCGTTCGATCGATTAAAAACTTCGTTTCTCCGATCGTTTCCGGGTGACTAGTCCCCGCCCAGGAATGTGTAGATTAACGACTTTCCCAACACAGTCAACACATATTGCTGTCTTGGGCTTTGGGGTTTATCCGGAAATTTTTTTTCTATCAACCCAGCCTTTTCCAGCGGTTCAATATAATTCCTGTAGTTGTATGTTTGATTTGTTAGTCCTATATGTCTCAAAATGTCATCCCGTTTAAGTGCGCCGTTACCTATAAAAAGTAGAATTTTTGCAAATTCCTTGTAAATTTCTTCGCTACTAACTAAGTTACTAACTAAGCTACTAACCAAGCTTCCCAGTTGAGAGTAAACATTCTTATCATCGGGATTAGCAACCGGAGTCTCAGATCGGCCTGCAAAGGATGGATGAATAGGCAACTTAACCTGAAACCAGGTTCGCTCTTCATCCGTTTCAAAAACGGGGTCAGGAGAACCATTGCGGCGCATTGCGTCAAATACAACTGGTATACCCGTTGCCCTACCTTCCGTGAGTTCAAATTCCTTTAAAAAGTCTCCCAACCGTCTATTGCGGTATCGTTTGGGAAACACCTTACCATTTTTAAAGTCCTCCATTTTAATGGATCTGTCGGGGCCTCCGTGATCCTTTCGGGAACTTCATAAGGACGGCTTGATCCACCCGGTACCCATAAAACAACTACTTGCTTTTGGTCGATTTCCTCTATGAAAAGTTTTGGCGAATAGGGAGGGTCTATAAGGTTATTAAAGCCAATCATTTTCTTCTGGCTATCCGCAATTTGTTCCGTAGACAATCCTTTAACAGGTCGCTTCGCGATGCCTTTTTCTTCCTCCACGCCGATAAATATGTAACCACCTCCGTATTGTCAAAGTCATTGGCGAATGCACAGATGGTACGGTAAATAGCATCCGGGTTCCAACCCTCTTTAAATTCGATTCGATCTGACTCGACCGTACGGGCAGATAACAGATCTTCAATATTGATAGGAAGAGGCATCTACAAATTTAATGGCATATAAAGACTTTCTTTTAAGAAATTTGGCAGGAAAAAATGACAAAATACTAAGATATTAATCCCCGATTAAACCTTGGAAACCCGGTCCGGTCTATTTAGTAGAACACCCTAAAAATCTACTAAAATGAAAAAACTATTCTTTTTCTCCGCCGCCCTCATCGCCCTGTTGAGCATTAGTTCTGCCACGTTCGCTCAGGATGGTAAATGGGATCGTCAGCATCCCCGTCGTGCGGAAGTCAACAGCAGGCTGAACAACCAGGACCGCCGCATCAACCAGGAGCGTAGAGAAGGTGAGATCAGTGGAGCAAAAGCCGCGCGTCTCCATGCACAGGACCACGCCATCCGTCACGAAGAAAGGGCGATGGCTGCCCGTCACGACGGTCATATTACAAAGAGAGAACAGGCTCGTCTCAACCACCAGGAGAATCGCGTCAGCCGCCATATAGGGAGATAAGCTCATAGCATACGTTAGTTAAAAGGTTAAGGGACCGCCTGAAAACGGTCCTTTTTTCGTACCTTCGCCGCTGGCTGGGCCTCGTCCAGCATAATTACTGTTGTAAAACAGCAAATCCCAAAGGATATGAAGCGTAAAACGGATAATTTCAGCAAGTTCTATAACAAAAAGCGCAACAGCGCCATCAAAGAAGAGTTCCGCCAGGAAAAAAAGGCCGCGAAAAAAGAGCGGAAAGAGGCCATCGAAAGACATTTTGAAGAGAAGCGCCGCGCTACAACCCCTCCCGAACAGGAGACCCGCACCAAAAAGCTGCCCGGCAAGACCAAACCGCCAACCCCGACGCTCCGGCGGGGAGCCGCACCTGGCACACCCCCGACACCCGGCAAACCCGCGACATTCATCAAATCCGCGTCACCCGCCAAACCCGCGACATTCATCAAATCCGCCATACCCGGCAAACCCGCGTCACCCGCCAAATCCGACACACCCGCAAGATCAACCGCGGTCCCGGCCGACACCCTCCCACTTAACAAATATATCGCACACGGCGGCATCTGCTCGCGCCGCGACGCAGCCGACCTCATCAGGTCCGGAAAAGTCTCCGTCAACGGCCAGGTCGTCACCGAACCCGGTACAAAGGTCCTTCCCACCGACACCGTCAAAGCCAACGGCAAAAAGGTCACCATTTCAAGGAACTTCGTATATGTCCTCCTCAATAAACCCAAGGACTATATCACCACCACCGACGACCCCCAGGGCCGTAAAACCGTCCTCGACCTCATCCGCCACGCAACAGCCGAACGCGTCTTCCCCGTCGGACGACTCGACCGGAATACCTCAGGCGTGCTCCTGCTGACCAACGACGGCGACCTCGCCCAAAAACTGGCCCACCCCAGCCACGAGATCAAAAAGATCTACCACGTCAGCCTCGACAAACCACTGACAAAAACCGATTTCGACAAGATCATCGGCGGCACGGTCAACCTCGAAGACGGCATCGCCCACGTCGACGCCCTCGCCTACGCCGACCCCAAAGACAAGACGCAGATCGGCCTCGAGATACACAGCGGCCGCAACCGCATCGTCCGCCGCATCTTCGAACACCTCGGCTACGACGTCCGCGGCCTCGACCGGGTCATGTACGCCGGCCTCACGAAGAAGAACGTCCAGCGCGGAAAATGGCGCCTCCTAACGGAAAAGGAGATACGAATTTTAAAATACCTCAACTCCTCGATCAAAGGATCGTCAGCCCGCGTCAAAGAATGGGCCGGCGCCCCCGGCGTCAACCCCGCCGCCAAAACTACCAACCGCGACAACACGACCCGCGACAACAACACCAACACCCGCGACTCCGCCGCCAACTCCACACCGGGCCCCGACAGACCCAAACGCGTCGCCGCCGCCGCAGGCCCCGGCAAACGTCCCCCACGCTCCATTCCCCCCAAAGGACGCAAACCCGCCGGCGCCCCGACAAAATCCCGACCCCACAAATCAACTAATTTCAACAACGACGGAGACTAACCGAAACCACAACACCCCTGCCGGGAAAGGTCGGGGATCAACGAAGGAGATCAATCCAATGTACAAACCCGAGATTCTTTTCGAGAACGACGCATTCATCGCCATCAATAAACCCGCCGGCATGCTCAGCATCCCCGACCGCAAAGGGGAAGAACCCTCGCTGAAATCCTGGCTCCGGGAAAAATATGGCAATATCTTTACCGTCCACCGCCTCGACCGCGAGACCAGCGGCGTCATCGTTTTTGCCAAAGACGAAGCCACCCACAAATTCCTCTCGGAAGCCTTCGAACACCGCGACGTCGAAAAACTCTACCAGGGCCTCGTTCAGGGCAGCCTCGCCGAACCCAGCGGCAGCATCAACCAACCCATCATGGAGCACCCCGCAAAACCCGGCACCATGGTCGTCAACCGCCGCGGCAAAGAATCGCTCACCGACTACGAGGTCCTCGAAGACATGGGCCTCTACTCGCTGGTCCAGTTCCGCATCCACACCGGCCGCACCCACCAGATACGCGTACACATGCAGTCGCTCGGCCATCCCATCGTCTGCGACGAGCTGTACGGCGACCCGCGCCCCGTCCTCCTATCCAGCTTCAAACGGAATTTCAAGCTGTCAAAAGACCAGGAAGAAGAACGCCCCATCCTCTCCCGCCTCGCGCTACACTCCCATCTGCTGCACTTCCAGGACGCCAACGGCGAGTTTCATACCCTCGAAGCTCCCCTGCCCAAAGACATGCGCGCCCTCATACAGCAGCTGAAAAAGTTGCGACAATAGACGCCCACACCCCCCACCCACCTTTTTGGATTATTTGGCTATTTTTGTTAATATGGCCAACCTCACTATCCAACAGCCGGAGATCGTCTTCCTCCAGGACGCCGTCATCCGGAAATACTGCGAGCTCACACGAGTTGACCCGCTGCTGTTTCGCCGTAACCTGACGGGAACGATGAAACACTATATCGACATCGCCGGGAATATCCTCGACCATCTCGACACCGAACACATCCGCGCCTATGCCGCGGCCATCGGCGACGGCCCCTTCCGCTCGGCCCTGCGAAGGATGCTGGAAGACGAGGCCAGATCGGGCAAAAGCAGGGACTCCCGCTGGCGGCCGATCGTCACAGACAACGTGGTGCGAAAACTGCTGTTCACCGACCCTGCACAACAACCCGAACTAACTTTCAAGGATTTCTTCGTCGTAGCATTTTATGTTTATATCGGCTTCGACCGGACCGACGCCCTTCAAAACCTGCCCCAACCCGCGGGCCCCACCCACCCAACCAAACCCACTCCTCAGCCCGACCAAACCATCCGCCCCGCACAGTCCACCCCCACCCCTTCCAACAACAACACCATCGACCCCTTCCGCAACAAAATACAATGTACCCTCCGCCCTCTCGACCCCGACTCCAATCCCGGCGAGCCGATAGAGTTCACCTACAGCGGCACCCCCATCATCCTCAACCGCCAGAACCTCGACCCCCAGAACATCACCATCACCAGCAAGGTCCAGGCCCAGCTCAGCGTCCGCGACGGCCAGTGGATCATCGAGAACTTCAGCGAGCTCAAAACCACCTATATCAAGGTCCAAAAACCCACGTCCATCCAAAAAGGCGACATCCTCGTCTTCGGCAACAAACAATTCATCGTAGAGTAACGTGAACCGCGCAACACTCACCAACCTGTGAACCACTTCTGAACCGCGCGAACCACTCCTGAGCCGCGTCAACCGCGCGAACCCCGCAAACCGCGTCAACCACGCAAACCCCTGCACACCGCGTCAACCGCGCAAACCCGCGTCCCCCTATTGTCCGCCCGTCCACGACCTCCTGATATGATGCTTGATCATATACGATTTATTCCCTTGTTCCTTGAAAATGCTGAAATTCCCCGTCCCATTCAGCGGCACATAGAACACATACTTGTTCCCCACATCGCTGACCACGTCATAGGTATACAGATTGTACTGACTGTCAAATTTCTTCGTCTGGACATAGTAATGTGAGGTCATGCTCGGCGTAGTATGCGTGAACATCGTCTTGCCAGCATTGAGCTCGAACAAGGACGCCTCACCCACCCTCGACGTACAGTTGTTGAAGGTCTTGTTCACCGAATCATACTCACAGTAGTCCAACCCTTCGATGCTGAAGAACGTACTCGCTGCGTCATTGCTGCCGGAGGAAGTCGTCGATCCCGTCGAGGTGCCTCCACCCGATCCCGAGCCGGCCGTCGCCGTCACCGAGGAATAGACCATCATCGCAAACCGCGCAGTGCTGTTGTCGGTATTCCGGTTGGCCGTGATCTCGAAAAGATAGGTGCCATCCGCCGGCACCGTGATCGTCAGGAATTTCGACTCACCAATGAGCGGCTCCTTCGGCGGAGTCCCCGGGTCCTTGACACTGCTGACAAAGTCCCATTTATTGGTCGAGGAGTTCTTGATGTAGCAGCTGAGATCAAAGGTCTTTACCCGGTCATCTGTAAACGCCGCTACGGAATAGCTGTTACCCCTGAAGAGCTTGCGCTGGATAGAGGAATAGAGACCATTCTGACCCTCGCTGAGTATACCGGTCTCGACCCGACGCAGAACAAAAGTATCCTTCGCATTCGTAGACACATTCGTATAAACCGTCGAGATATGACGGAAGATCGCAGTCGAATATTCATTGCTGCCCGCCTGGCCAATGACACCGCCCGCCATTAGCAGTCCTACCCCAAAAAAGAATAGCTTTTTCATGTTCGTATTTTTAGTCCCTGTCTATAATAAGGTTGAAGAAGCTGCTCTGTATATTCGACCGCAGCTTGCCGGTGACGATGAGATAATAGGTCTTGGTTTCGCGTGGATCGAAGTTGAGCGTGACGTCCGCGCCCTGCGCCTCATTACGGGTCACGAACTGCAATTTGTCATTGCTGTCGTACACATAGATCGCAACCGCGATGGAGGTGATGTCGTCGCCGGGCGCAAAAGCGTTCAGATGGTAGCGCTTCGAAGAGGAAAAACCATAGCTGAACACGCGGTTGTCCCCCAGGGTATCATTCACGAAAAGGACGTCGCCGACCGTTTTTTCGATGACCCGGTAGTTTCGTTTGATCGCGTCCATCTTGTTCAGGGTCATGTTGATGATGGCGGCGGTATGATCCTGTGCTGCCAGCCGTGTGCAACAGCCCGCTGCCAGCAGCGTCACGAGGATCAGGTGTTTGTTTTTCATTTTTAGATGTTATAATGGGTTAAAGTTATTTGACGTGTACTTCTCTGAAGGTCCAGTAATTCTGGTCCATACGGTCCCGGTCCTCTCCTTCGATGATATTGATCAGCCTCGCCTGCTCGGGTATCTTCTCGAAGGTGGCAAAGAAATTAAAATATTTCGAGGTTCCGAATTTTAGATTGGTCCCGCTGGGAGAGATGCGCAGCAGGCGGTATTGCCGGCCATCGGCGACCACAAAAAAGCAGTTGGACTTCTTCTCGGGTCCATAGATGCTGAAACCCGCATTGCCGTCATCAGTCGATTGCCGCGTAAGGGAAAAGTATACTTTGAGGTAGTCCTTCGCCCGCTCGATCTTCGAGATGGAGATCATCCCGCTCTTGGGCGGATCGCCGACAGAAGGATTTACCGTCGTCACTATTTCGGGAGCTGGTGGCGGCGCCCCCGCTTCCTTTATAGCACCGGACCCCTTCCCATCAGCAGCGCCCACCTTTCCATCATTCCCCTTCCCATCCGTCCCCCCTACCTTCCCATCAGCAGCACCCACCTTTTTATCATTCCCCTTCCCATCCGTCCCCGTATTCCCGGTCTTCGTTCCCTGAACAACCTTCGGACTATCCGTCTTCACCGCCAACACCATTTTTGAGCCGTCCTTATGATCCCCCGATCCCGACCGGGCCCACGCCCACGCGAGACCGCCCAGCACGACGACAACCAGCAACACATAAAGTCCAACCGGGCGGCGTTTCCCCGCACTCCCTGCATCCACAAAATTCCCGCCCCCCTCAGCAATAGTCCCCTTCCCCTCGGCTACCGTCGCCTTCGCCGCACCACCGGTCTTCTTCCCCTCCGCAACCGTCCCCATCTCATCCGTCTTCGACACCCCATCCATCTTCCCCATCGGAACGGTCGCAGCCGACACGGTCGGCAACCCATAGTCTTTTTTCTGCAGATAGCTGTGTGCCCACATAGCCAGCTCCGAAGCCTTCGGTCTTTCCCAGGTCTCCTTCGCGAGACACTTCGAAAGAATGGCATTCAGCTGCGATGAGAATTGACCAGGCAGCGAAGGAGGCTGCGGATCCCGCTGCTGCGTCAGTCCCCCAAACTCGCCAAAGGGCATATTGCCGGTAGCCATCTCATAGAGCGAGGCCCCAAGCGCCCAGATATCGCTGGCCTTAACCGGCTGCTCACCGATCGTCGTCCGGTCGTACAGCTCAAAAGCGCGATACGCCGGCGGCGTCAGCCCCGTGAACGAAGACTTCTGCGCCGTACCCGACATCGTAAACTTCTTGATGGTCTGCCGGACCTTGAGACTAAGCCCGAGATCGGCCAGGTAATAGTTGCCGCTGCCGTCGAGCAGGAAATTATTCGGCTTGATATCCTGGTGGACGATATTGTTCTCGTGGAGGTACTCCAGCGCGGAGGCGATATGGTAGCAGCACCGCGCCAGTTCCCTCTCGTCGCAGCTGCCTAAGAGACCGGCGGCATTACCCCCGCTGCAGTAGCGCATCTCGAGGAAGGGGTATCCGTTGTGACGGCCAAAATAACGCGCGATGAGGAGGTGGCTATGCGAAAGGTCGGCCTGGTTGCGGTATTCGTTCTCGATGTTCTTCCCCCCTTCTTCGTCCAGTCGCGGATAGATCTTCAGCGCCACCGTGTTGCCGGCCGACAGGAATACAGCCTCCCACACATCCGCAAAACCACCGGTGTCGATCAGCCGCGTCAGCCGGTAATGCTCTGCAAAAACCTCTCCTGGTTGTAGAATAAGCATTTTTAGTTGGTTTAGTCGTTTATCTATTCGTCGCCTTTTGTAGTATCTTTTTGCTGACCGCGATTGACCGTATCCCGGACCACCGGCAGCTTTCGGAGGATAGTCTTCTCGTCCGCAGGCCCCTGCTTCTCAGGCGGGGTCTTTGTCTTTGCCTTCTCCTCCGACGTCCTCGGTCTGACCGGCGCCGCTTTGTCTATCTTCCTGATCTTCCCCCCCGTATCCACCGGATGTACCCCGGCCTTTTTCACCGTATCCACATGAACCTTTGTCTTGACCTCCGGCCCCCGCAGCACCCCGCTGCCCGCAAAAAAAGTCGCCCCCAGCACGAGCAGCGCCACCAGTCCATAGATCAAACCCCTGGATTTTTTTTTCCGCCGCCGGTCACCCGATAGTTCACTCCGGTCCCCCAGCGGCTCCGCACCCGTCGCCCAAGCCCCGCCAACTACCTTCGCGAGAATGACCGTGACATTGTCCAGCCCCCCCGCCGCCTTGGCCTCTTCGATCAACCGGTCCGCAACCGATGGCATCCCTCCCCCCACCGTGATGATCTCCTCGATTTTCGAGTCCTGCAGCATCCCGTTGAGTCCATCCGAACACAACAACACGACGTCCTCATTGTCTAACGGGAATACACAGTTGTCGGGAACCGGATTATTTACCCCATCCCCCAGGCTCTGAGTGATGACATTGCTTTCAGGATGAAAAAAGGCCTCTTCGATCGTCAGCCTCCCCTCGTCCACCAGCGACTGGACATACGAGTGGTCCTTAGACAGCTGGAGCAGCCGGCCCTTCCGCCAGATATAACAGCGGCTGTCGCCAACCCAGGCCAGGTGCAGCTTGGAGCCCCTGATCCATGCCATGACCAGGGTGGAGCCCATGCCTTCCGTCTCTTTCTCGTCCTGGCCGTGCCGGACGATATTCGCGTTCGCCTTCTGTATCGCCTCGCGCATCAGGGCCGACAGCGCCGCATCATCCCGGACAGGCCCGGCCTTGCTGATATGCGTCCGGATGCTATCCACCGCAATATTCGAAGCGACCTCCCCGGCGTTGAGGCCCCCCATTCCGTCGGCCACTACCATCACCGTCCCGCCGTCCGAATTCGCATATTCACCCCTTGGCAGTATCCAGTCCGGACTGGTCCGGTCGGGCGTGACCAGGAAATTGTCCTCATTGGCTTCTCTGACCATGCCGGCGTCGGTCTTCGCGATCACCTCCAGCGTCAACGTTTTTTCAGCCATTTCTTGTACTTTTTGTGTGTTGCAAATTATTTTCCTCCAACCGACCCGCGCCATGCCCCGGCTGACCCGCGCCATGCCCCCCCTGACCCGCGCCATTCCCCCCCTGGCCGGCACCATTCCCCCGCAGCGGCTGCACATACCACCCCTTCTCGTCCTTCTGCAGAATACCCGCGGCGTTAAAACTGATCCTGCCCATCCCGATCACACAGGTATAATAGATACCCCCGACCAGCCCCTTATCCCCCGGCATATTCTTAACATACCCCTTACCGGTAGAGTCCGCAAAACTCAGCCTGGGCTGAAACGTATTATAACCAAACCGCGTCGTATCCCCGATATCCATGCCGTCCTTCACAGTCAGCAGCACCATCCAGCCACCCGGGTCCCGGACATCATGAACACATGCAATTCCCGCCAGCCCCCCGGGCCGCGTCATGCAGAACAGCCCACCGCCGCCGACCGGACGGCCCGACAGCTCCGTAAATCCACCCTGCACCGGTCTTCTGACATAGGTCCTGGCCAGATGCGGCCGCAGGCTGTCGCCAGTCCTGAACTTCTCGAAATTCCTGTCCCCGACCCAGGGCGTCCCGATCTCGGCGCCTACCCAGATGCCGCTGTCAGATATCACCCCCAGTCCGTACCTCCTGCCGAAATAGGCGTCGCTGTTCCGCCCGTATTCATTACCCTTTGCGTCCATCAGGGTGTATTCCTGGCGCACCAGGCAAATGCTGCTGTCCACAGCGAGCCGGACCATACGCTGGTCGGACGAGAGTATCGACAGCAGATCCCCCGAAGGCTCTTTTTGTTCTTTCTGCGCCAGCAGTGCCAGCACCGGCAGCAGCAGCAACAGACCCGATAGTACTTGTTTTTTCATCTGGATAGAGTTTACTGTATCGCACTTATCGGTACTATAAAGCCCTGCTGCTCCTGGCCCGCGCTGACGATCCCCACGACCACATAGTTGCCACTGCTGTTCATGGCGAATACCGGCCCCCCCGAGTTGCCATGGTCAAAACCCCGTCCGGAAATGTCGATGACGCCGTGGTCGATATCGTCTCTCGAGACCTTACATTCACTATAGATCGGCTTGATATCGGACGCATTATTAACTCCTAACCCGAATGGATATCCTAGAATATACAGCGTCGAAGAGGCAGGCAGGTGCGCAGCCATCTGCTGGTCGAAGGCAAGACCTCCTCCGCCGCCGGACTGCACCTTACAGGCCGCCCAGTCATAGCCGTCCCTCAGGCTTGGTACGGTCAATACCACCGCCTGGCCGCTCACCTCCATCTGCACGGCCTTGTCGTGACTATTGTCCACCTTGAAGTTCTCGCTGCTCAGGGTCAGCTTGCTGCCGTTGGGCGAATAGGCCGTAAAATGGTGGGTGACCTTGGTCATATTGTTGGCGATCAGGTTCAGCAGGCTGTCATTCGGGGTGGTGGGGAACAGCCAGGGTTCGACCATATGCCTGGCCGTTACAAAAGTGCCATCGCTGAGCAGGAAGCCCGAGCCGGTGATATTGCCTTCCACCGTATGCGTGCCTTCGCTGGTCTCGTAGGTGATCCGGTCACTCAAAATAAAATAGATCGAGGGATACAGCTGCTGCAGGGCCCCGTTGCTGGTGTGGACGCCGTCAGCTGCGCCCGAATAGCGCGGCCGGGGCTGGTTCTTTACTTCTTTGGCGAGATGGACCAGCTGCTTCTGCAGATCGCCGTTGCGCGCGTTCACGGCCCGCAGGCTGTCCGCGTATTGCTGCGCCAGCACATGATAGTCGCCCATATCCTGTTTGTGCTGCCACCAGGTATAATAGGAGAGCCCGGAGATCGCCACCACAAGGACGACCGCAAGCGTCGCGATGGTCTTCCGGTATGGGCGAATGGCCTCGTTCGCTACTGCCCTCAGCCGGTTGGTCATCCCCATCGTGCTTACTTTATTGTTGGACGGGACCAGAAAGGCCATCCTGGGGCCACCCGTCGAGAGCTGTATCTCGTCGCCGTTATTCAGATACATATCGCGCTGCACCTGCTGGTTGTTGAGAAAGGTGGGGTTCGTCTGCGACAGCGGACGCAGCACCCAGCCGTTGTCTTTCCGGATGATGGCGGCGTGCGGCCGGCTCACCGTCGTGCAATCCTCTCCGAAATTGATGGCATAGCTGTTGCCACGACCCATCTCTACATAGTCGCCGATGACCTCGGTTCTCTGGCCGGTCTTGTGCTGGTGGGTGTCGTTCTTATATTCTATGACGAAATAAGTGCGGCTGCCCGAGCTCACCAGGGACTTTATCGAGCCGGCGAACGACCCTTTGAACTTTTCAGTAGCTTTTGGCTGGGAGATAGTGGAAGGCATAACATTGTAGTTTTGATACAAAATTGGGGTTAGAGTCCTGCAAAGCCGGTGCGACAACCGGTTGGTAACTGGTTTTTAAAGAGCAACGATCTTAAAAACTGTATCGCCCAGGGTGAGGATATCGCCGGGATGCAGCCGCATGCCTCCTTTCCCGACAGGTCTGGAGTTGAGAAAGATACCATTGTAGGAAGACTTCCAGCCCTCTGCGGTCCACTGGCCGTCCCGGATCATCCAGCATCCGGGCTCTTCCCATCTTTCGATAGTAGCGTGCCGGCGCGAGATGAACGCGGTGTCGCTTTCCCTGATCTCGATATCATTACGGATGGATGGGTCTTTTCTTCCGAGGGTGAGGATCCCGTTGGCGGCACGCTCCAGCAGCACCGTGAGGTCATAAACTTTATTCAGCTCTTCTCCATACGTGATCTTAATAGCCAGCTTGTCGCTGTTGACATCGACCGGCTGGAAGTCGATAGACTGATAGCCCAGCTGCTCGATGATCTCGCCGACGCTGCGATACCTGCCGTGCTGAAAGTCGGGGTGCAGGCATTTCTTTATAATGGGCAGCCAACGGGCGGGTATCTGTGTTTTCTTTTGCTCGACGCCCAGGCAGTTGCCCTTCAGGACGTGGGCCCGGTACTCCGCCAGGTCCCGGTCTTCGACGAGCCGATAAGGCGGAAACGGAAATTCTCCAGTGAACAGCTCGAACAGCGTTACGCCAAAGCTAAAGATATCCGTCACCGCATCCATTGCCTTAAAAGCCAGCTTGTTATTCTCCTGCTCCGGCGCCAGGTAGGCCCAGGTGCCGAAGATCTGGTTGACCTTTCCAAAGATATTGGTGACAGTCAGCCGGGCGGATTTCTGACCGGCGATGCCGAAGTCGGTGAGCCGGGCGTCGCCCTCCTCAGTTAGTAAAATATTCTGAGGCTTGATGTCCCGGTGAAAATAGCCCTTGCTATGAAGATCGCCGAGCCCCCTCAGGATATCATAGGCGATCTTTTCCGACCGGGGATGGCTGGCGAACTTCCCCACCCACTCGCCCAGTGATCCGCCGGCGCAGTACTCCAGGACGATATAGGGATTGCCCAGCTTCTTGCCGTACGCATAGCTCCTGGCCAGGTAGGGCGAACGCAGCTTGGCGATCTCGAACTCGCGAACAAAACGTCCGATCAGCGCCTTCCGTTCTTCTATCGAGGCGATCTCCCATAGCTTGATCAGTTTGAGCGCCTTTACTTCGTTGTCGGGCGACCGGACCTTCCACACCACGCCAAAAGTCCCCTCGCCTAAAAGATCGAGGACGGTATATTCATCGATGTGTTCACCTTTCTGGGGGGAATACCGGTGAGGGGTCTCGTAGGTTCCAAAGTCGTTCATGGCTAATCCTTGTCTGTACCCGTCCCGTCCGGTGCCGTGAAGATAAATTTCCGGTCCCCCATGATAATGATATCACCATCTTTCAGCTCGGTCCTCTCTCCAACGCGGATGAACGTCGTATGCAGATCGCTGCGGTCCGACAGCAGCCATTTCCCATTCTCAAAGACGAGCTCGGCCTGCACCCTGCTCGTGATGCTGTTATTCGCCGGGTCGAGATTGCCCCTGTTGAGCTGTATCGGCGTTTCCCCGGCCACAAACTCTTTCCCGCCCGTTGCCGCATCGGGCGCCTCCCCCTCCCTGGGCACCAGCCTGAGCCGGCAGGATGGCGGGGCATCGAGGCGTACGCGGTAGGGGTCGATCGTGCCCGCACCCGGCTTTCGCGAATATCCCCGGTCTGGGACTGTGGCGGCTCCGCGGTCGGGGACTGTGGCGGCTCCGTGGTCGGGAACCGTTTTCCCCCCACCCCCGCCAAGCGGCGTCTTACAACGTACACAGGTCTTCAGCGATCCGGAATTCAAATAACCACACTCGGGGTTGGGGCATGCCACCAACACGTCATTAGCCTGATCCATAGCCGAAGCGTCCGGTATGGTCCCCGCAAATACGGCACTGCCATCATTAATAGTTCCGGCAAACGTCTCCCCTCCCGAGCGCTGGGCAGTAGACGAAACCGGCTTGTTCTCCTGGGAAATAGTCTGCAGAGCGGTATTGCATTTAATGCAATGGGTGGAGTTATCGGGGTTGTCCCATCCGCAGTTGTCACATCTCATAAATTAGGCTTTAAGTAAGAGGCGACAGAGGCATCTAAATTTACCGTTTTTCCCCCATCCGCCCAAAGTAACATTCGTTACAAAATTGGACCCGGCAGGACCAATTAACGAGTGCTATCCGGTCCTTCAACGGTTGTTAACCGGTTACCAATTCCTGGGCACTTACACCTGTCAAAACACCCCAAGCCTTATAAGTCACTAATTATTAATATTATACCGAAGGATTAAACCATTTCACACACCACAAAATCATGCAACAGGTTCCCTTTCAGAAACGCGGACGGACTCATGCCAAACAGCTGTACCATCATCTTATGGAAATGGCTGCTGTCTGTAAACCCTGCCTCCATCGCCGCGCCGCTGACCGAATCTCCCGCCATAAGGCGGTTGGTGGCGAACCGAAGTTTGTTCAGAAGTATATAACGATATAGCGAAATTCCCGTGACCTCGCGGAATAATGCCCGCACCCTGCTTTCCGAAAGGCAGACCGCCGCAGCAAGCAGGCTTATGGATAGCTCGGTAGGAGGGGTCGCCGAGATCATCTGTTCTATTCTTACGACCCGCCCGTCATCCCGGGTGACCCCGGTCTTCCGGGATAAATGGGTCAGTATACGATGCATCAGTGTTTCAACCAGCAAAGCATCCGAGCGCAGCAGTGCCAGCTGTAGCTGACCGGGATCTGCAAAATGAAAAATATTTACGGGTGGGGAGTATACATCCTCGCTGTGCAGATATTCAGATTTGAGCGCCTGCGCAATCTCCGTTGTCGTATCCAGGTAGATGATCAGCTGCACGCTGTTGTTGGTATCCAGCTGATGAATGACATTTTCCCTGATGATAAGGCTGCGGTAGCTATTCCAGCTGCTCCTCCTTGTCCGGAATCTGAAACTTTCCTGCGTATCCAGCACCAGCTGCATTGCATCGTGCTGGTGAAAAGGCGTAAGACAGGAGGAAAAGAACACAGCCGACGCACCCTTCCATGCATAATAGGCGGAAGTATAAGGGCTTCTTCCGTGTTTCATAAGTGCTAAATTATTTTTCAAAGGTCTTATGGGATCTCACTTCGTTCGATTTCATAAGCGCTAAATTAATTTTCAATGGTCTTATGGGATCTTCACTACGTCCGATCTCATAACGATAGCTTTCACAAAAGGTAGTCATAATTTACAACTTCCGGGGCCCCCCCCGCAAAGTCAGTCATTATTTACAGGTTTTCTGTCCCCGCGCCGGATAATTTTACCAAAAACGGCATATGAAGATCTGTCTCTTCCTCCTTTCGTTCTATTTCGGCTGCTCGGTGATCGCCTACGGCCAAATGGCCATCCCCGTCCATTTCTCCCGCGAGCTGACGCCCGCCCGCGGCCACTACAAGGTGCTGGCAGCCATGAGCACGAGGCCAGGCTACACAAGTCAAAGCCTCGACAGTATTAAATTTCCCCTGGATAAAAAATTGGCCGCGGAAGCCCTCAGCGAAAAGCCTGTCTATCTCCGGACTATTACGTTGGACGACCTTCAATTGCCCGCGCCGCCGGCCAACAGTTCGCAACAGACCCGCGCCGAGCTGGACTATCTGCTGGCGCTACAGAACAGCCGCAACCCCGAAGACGTAAGGTCGAGCCTGTACCTGTCAAACGTCCACGAGACTCCCAGCGACGTCGGACGCAAGATCGGCTATTGGGCGGGCCCGCAGAACCTCCCCATGACCGACAGCCTCTTCGCCAGCGTATCCCGCGACGCCGACTTTTTCCTCTGGTCGATAAAATTCAGGTATTGCCGTCCGAGACCTTATATGCTGGATCCGAGGATACACGACCTCGAAGAGTCGCGGGCCGCCTCCTACCCCAGCGGCCACGTCACCTATGCCTATATCCACGCCTACATCTACCAGGAGATGGCGCCCGAGTTCACCGACATCTTCATTCAAAAAGCATACGCGATGGCGCACGCCCGCGAGATCATCGGCGTACACTATCCCAGCGACTCAGAGGTGTCGCGGATCTTTGCGAGGAAGTTTGTGAACCTGTTGTTCCAGAATGAGCAGTTCCTGCGCGACTTCGCGAACGCAAAGAAAGAGTGGGAAGCAAAAAGGTATCACTGACGCGTCTGTGGAATATTCCTTCCCCCGCATCTTAGGAGTATGAGAAAAAAGGTATTCTATGTACCCGGATTGATCAGCAGCATTGGCCTCGGGGTCGTGCTGCTGTTTTTTTATATCCGCAAGCCCCCGCACTACCATCGGCCGCACATTCTGCGGATGGTCGTCCCAACAGACAAACCTCCCGACCAGCGTGGTTTCCAGATATTCTCGAAATATTCCTTTCTCCGGGACATCGCAAAAAAAACAATACATACCGTCGATCTCAACGAACCCTATCCCCCATACGACCCTTCGATCTTCCACCTGCGACAGGGATTTATAACAAGAGAGATCGAGCGGATGCAGTTCACCCACGACACCTCATCGATCCTGAAGATCCATTTCGGGGAAAATAATACCTATGGAGATTTTATGTGGGTGTTGAACCAGGCCTATTATTATGGTTTCCGGCACTTTGCCTATTTCGACGACAACTTCTATCTCGTTGCCAACACGCCCGACAAGCCGGCGGTCAGTGCAAGTACCATAGCGCCGGACCTTTAACGCTCAGTCCGCTCTCAAACTCTTTACCGGGTTCATCAGCGCCGCCTTCACCGACTGATACCCGACCGTCAGCCCGGTTATCACGATCGCCGCCAATCCTGTTAATAAAAAGACCCCGACACCTGGCGTGATCCTATAGTCGTAGCCCTGCAGCCAGCGGTGCGTGAAATACCAGGCCAGGGGTGACGCGATGAGACAGCTGATACCGACCAGGAAGAGAAAGTCCTTTGACAGCAATAGCAGGACCTGTGCGACCGTGGCGCCCAACACCTTGCGGATGCCGATCTCCCGGGTCCGCTGCTCCGCCACATAGGCCGCCAGCCCAAAGAGTCCGAGACAGGAGATAAAGATGGCAAGGACGGCAAAGACACTGGCCAGTTTCCCGATCAGCGTCTCCAGCGAGAATAATTCCGCATAGCTGTCGTCTATAAATTTGTAGGCGAACGATCCGTCCCAGTTGTATCTATGGAATATCGGCTCCAGTTTCGACAGGGCTACATGTGTGTTTACCTTCGGATCGAGCCGGAACATGAGATTAAAGGTCGCGCCCGGCGCATACACGAACATCTCCGGCTCCGGCGGACCCCACGGGTTATCCGTCACAATATCCTTCACCACACCGACTACACGCAGCCGGATGGGCACTCCGGACGAAAACCAGCTAACCGACTGGCCCAGCGGCTGCTTCATCCGCATTCTTCGCACGGCAGCCTCATTCAAAATGGCGTCCAGACTGTCCGTACCTAAGTTCCCCGTGAAATTCCGGCCGGCGACGAAGGCTATGCCAAGCGTCTTGAAATAGTCGGCGTCCGCCACGAAATTCATTGCCATATTGAGCGCTTCATTCGGCATGGCGCCCGGCCAACCGTCGACAGTATTATGCGACGCGACGCTGGTTGCTGCAACCGTCGACCTGGTCATGCCGCTGACCACACCGGTGGCCAGCACCTCGCGTTTTAGCGCCTTATAGTCGGAGATCGCCGCCGTGGTCAGCAGCCGGCTGGGATCGTAGCCCCGCGGCCTGCTGCGCGCAAATTCGATCTGCTGATAGACGATGACCGTGCCGATGATCAGCGCGATGCTACAGGTAAATTGCAGGACTACCAATACTTTTCGCGCACTCGTCGCCGATGGCCCTGTCCTCACCACCCCTTTTAGCACCTTTATCGGCTTGAACGACGAGAGATAAAAGGCCGGCCGGCTACCCGCCAGCAAACCGGTCCCGCCGATATAAATTACAAATATCCCCCAGAAGACCACCCTCCCATACGGGATCGCTATGCCCGTCCCGATCAGCGCATTGAATCCCGGCAGCACCGCCTGTACGATCGCCAGCGCCAGGACCCCGCTGATAAAGGCTACGACGAGAGACTCGACCAGGAACTGCCCGATCAGCGCTCCGCGCGAGGAGCCAATGACCTTCCTGATACCCACTTCGCGCGCCCTTTTCTCGCTGCGGGCCGTGCTCAGGTTCATAAAATTGATACAGGCGATCAGCAGCACGAGTACGCCGATGATGCTGAACAGCCGGATATATTCGATCAGTCCGCCGGAAGGATAGCCGTCTTTGAAGTCGGTATACAAATGCCAGTCGGCCATGGGCTGCATCGTCACCTGTCGGTGAAAGGCGGACCAGGACTCAGGAGAATATTGTTTCATCATCATCCGGAACTTCGGCTCTACGTCTGCGTAAGTAGTCCCGGGCCTGAACGACACATACAGATCGAAATAGCAGTCCCGCCAGCTGGTGACCGCAGCCTTTACCCATCCTCCGGCGGCATCGGATATCAGGGGCCTGATAAAACTGAACTGTATCGTCGACGCCCTGGGCACATCTTTCAACACGGCCGTCACATGACTCTTGGAGCCGTATATGTCCACGACGCGGCCAACCACATCGGTGACGCCAAAAAGCGCCCTGGCCGCAGATTCTGTGATCACGACCGCAGCGGGGTCTTTCAGCGCGTCCGCCGCGTTGCCGCTGATGACCGGGAATTGGAATACCTGCAGGTACTCCTCGCCTGCGACGAGGCCATGAAAATTCATCTTTTTGTCGCCGGTGGTGAAAATACCGTCTACGGGACCAAACTTCACGGCGGTGTGTTCGACCTCTGGGATATCCTTCTTCAACGCTGCCGCCAGAGGGATGCAGACATGCGTCGTGCTCTGCATCGTGCCGTTATCACTATACCGGAACCGGACCTGGTAGGCCTGCTGGTACCCGGGAAGAAATTTGTCATAGCTCGTCTGGTCGTATACCCAGAGACCGATCAGCAGCGCCACCGCCATTCCGGTAGCCAGTCCGATGATGTTGAGGCCGCTATAGACTTTGTTTCTGACGAGGTTGCGCCAGGCGGTGGTAAAATAGGTGGTGAACATGGTTGCGGTTCGCATTATGACCCGTCGCCGCCAATAAGATGCCGGTTTCGTATACTTTGTTTTTCAAGTTCTTATACCGTTGTCGCGGAACAGGCTGTCCGCTGGTGATACAGTGAGTGTACGATGCTAACGAAAGAGCCGCGCGATCCCGGCGTGTTCCCTCTTCTTAGCCCACTCGGCGGGCCTTGCCCAGCGCCGGTCTCTCGGCAGGTGAGGGTCGGCGCCTCGCGCCAGCAGCCACTCGACCATTTCCTTCTGACCATGGCGGGCAGCCCAGCCCAGCGGCGTGGAAGACCATTGCGATTCGATGGGGTTGATGTCAGCGCCAAATTCGAGACAGACCGCGGCGATCTCTACCTCACCCCTGCTTGCGCACCGGTGGAGACAGGTAATGCCCAGCCAGTTGCGCAGCGAAGGGTCCAACCCTCGTTGGAACAGCCAGCGCGCCTGTTCCGCCGACCTTAGACCGATCCCAGCCCACCACGCCGCCTGGTCCTGACGCAGATTGCGCAGCACATCCGGCTGGTAGCTCAGGATGAGCTCCAGCTGCCCGCGCATATCCTCCGAAATGATCCGTCTCAGATAGGGTCCCAGGTCCGCAGACGGGTTGGTCTCCAGCAGCTGGCGCAGCCGGTCCTCGGACGCCTCATAAGCGATGATGTCTATCCCCCGGTCTTGTGCATGCGCTGCGATCAGGTCGACGATCTCCTGCGGGGCGTTCACATAGCGGGCCATGAACAAACAATCCCCCGAAGACTCTACCATCGCATTGGCGTTCGCGCCCCGGTCGATCAGCAGCCGGACGATATCCCAGTGCCGCCCGCTGATAGCAGCGTGCAGGGCTCCGCCCATCGGGGCAATACCCGGCTCGGGCTCGTTGACGTGGGCGCCTCTGTCCAGCAGTAGCTTTACGATCTCCATATGTCCCGCCGCAGCAGCATTCCGCAGGGGCAGGCCACTATAATAGCCGACATAGTCCGGCAGCTTGTTGGCCAGCGTCGGGTAGAGGTCCAGCAGCTCGCGGACCCGCTCATAATAACCGATCTTCGCCGCGACGCTGATATCGCACTGGGCCCCGCGCCCCATCAGGTAGCCGACCACTACGTGGTGCTCGCGCAGCCCGGTCGGAGGCAGGTCGCGATACCAGCTCCTGTAGTTGTAGTCCCCGTTGGTGAGGTCTATCGCGCGGGCGCCATCTGGCCGCTGTGCGTCGATGTCGGCGCCCATGCCGAGCAGGTAGTTGATGACGCTGATCTGCCGGGTGAGAGCGGCCCAGTGTATCGGCTGATTGCCGAAGTCGTCTGCGGCGCTGACCAGGTCGGGTCTTGTCCCGATGATCTCCCGAATCAGCGGCAGGTCAAAATTCTTTATCGCCATGGCGATCGCCCCTCCTTCCGGGCGGATATGGTACCGGTCATAGATGAGGCGTTCGAGCATCTCCAGCAGGTCCCAGTATTCGCGGTCACGCGCCATTGTGACCAGCGAATCGCCGATGAGGTTGATCGGGCTGACGCCTTCCGCCAGCAGGTATTCCACCACCGCCCGGTGGTTCTCCCGCACGGCAAAACGGATAGGCGTAAAATATTCATACTCGCATCGTAGCAGTCCCCGGTCCTGCGCGACAAGCCTCTTCACCGCCAAGAGGTCGCCCGTCGTGCAGGCGACGATCATCGCCCAGACGTCCACCCCCCGGCCCCTCGACCAGGGCAGGTAATCCGTGCTGCGCAGCTCGGCAGGCTGAAACATTCCATGCGGTATCATACTTTAAGTTACCCCTTTACCCGCCCATCAACAAGTTAATTTCTGCACAGCCTCCGCCTGGTCCTGCACCACCGCGACGCTTACCTCAAATGTAACCCCCTTACCTATGCGAAGATCCTGCAGGGTCACCTGCTCATCATGCAGGGGGCAGACCGGACGCACGGGATCACCGAGGGCGAGTTCAGTATCCAGCACAAAACAACACTCATGGCGAACTTTCTGCAACAGTGGTGCCCACCCGGTCCGCGGTAAGTCCGTACCTTTAAATAAAATTTCCTCATGGTCGACAACCCGATCACGCCCTCCCTGGCGCCCTGGCTGACCGTCGCCGACGGCCCCAAAACTGTCGCCTTCTACAAACACGCGTTCGGCGCCACCGAAACCTATCGCCTCGAGGACCCCGGCGGCGGCCTTGTCGTCCGGCTCGCCATCGTCAACGCCGAGTTCTGGGTCAGCAGCGAAGGAGTCGATCCGTCTCCTCACGGCGGTACCCCTACATCCCCTCTGGGCGGTTCCACGATCCGCCTCATCCTCACCGTCGCCGATCCGGATACACTATTTACCCAGGCCATCGAAGCCGGCGCCACCGTCGTCTTCCCCGTCAACGAATCCCACGGCTGGAGACTGGGTCGCCTCGTCGATCCTTTCGGTCTCCACTGGGAGATCGGCCGGCCGCTATGAACCGTACAAAGCAACTACGCCCACCATACCACCCCCACCTGGTGCATCTTTGCCGTCGGCGCCTGCACCCTCGTCGTAACCCTGCTGACGGTCGGCTACCAGTCGCTGAAGGCCGCGATGATCAGCCCGGCGAAGAGTCTCCGCGCGGAGTGATAGGCTATTCATTCTTATAAACCACCCCCTCCTTCATCACAAACCTCACCTGCCCCATGGCATGTATATCCCTGATCGGGTCCCCATCCACGGCGATGATATCAGCCAGCTTCCCCGCCTCGAGCGACCCCACCCTGTCACTGAGCCCCAACAGCTCTGCGGCATTGGACGTCGCGCATTTCAGCGCCTCCATGGCCGGCATCCCGGCCTCGGTCATATACACGAATTCCATCCAGTTCTTTCCATGTGCATACACTCCGGCGTCGGTGCCAAAAGCGATCTTAACCCCCGCCTTATAAGCCTTCGCGAAGGTGGCCTGAATTTTGGTGCCGATAGCAAGGGCCTTACCCGCAATGATCGGGGGAAAATAACCCGGCTTCAGGGCCGAGTCGCTGACGGATCTGCCGGCGATGATCGTGGGAACGAGCCACACCCCGTATTTTTTAAAGAGGTCGATGGTCTCATCGTCCATAAAGGTGCCGTGCTCGATGGAGGTGACGCCGGCGCGGATGGCGCGTTTCATCGCTTCTGCGCCGTGGGCGTGCGCCGCGACGCGCATGCCGTAGTCTTTGGCCGTGGCGACGATGGCCTGTAGCTCTTCTTCCGAGAACTGCGCGCCCGAACCGTCCTTTTCCAGGCTCAGCACGCCGCCGCTGGCGGTGATCTTTATCAGGTCGGCGCCTTCCTTGTACATCTGGCGGACGGCCCTGATACAGGCGTCCTTGCCGTCGACGACCGTTTCGGTGTAAGAGGGTTCGGCATACAGCCCGTCCCTGTAGCCGTGTGTCGGATCGGCGTGACCACCCGTAGAAGAGATGATCTTACCTGCCGTCAGCATCCTCGGCCCGACGACGATACCCTTGTTGATGGCGTTACGAAGCGCGATATTCACCCCCGTACCGCCCACGTCCCTTACAGTCGTGAACCCCGCCATCAACGTCGTCCGCGCATAAACCGTACTTTGGAAAGCCTCCTCCACCGCACTCATCGTAAACCTCAGCAGCTGCGCGTTGGGACCCGTCTCGTGTTCGAGATGAACGTGCGAGTCGATCAGCCCCGGCAGAACCGTGCGCCCCTTCAGGTCTATAACCTTATCCCCCGGCGAGGCAGTGAGATAACCCTTCTGCACAGCCGCAATGCTGCCGCCGCTGACGACGACCGACATCTCCGTCGAGACCTGACCTGACTTCGGATCGATGAGACGGCCGCAATAAAGTATGGTATGCTGAGAGAAAGCCAGATGGACAAGCAACAGCCCGGCCAGCAGTAACGTATATTTTATCATAAACAGTTAATTCGCGGGTTTTAATCAAAACCTCGATCAATTTAATAAATTGTCACCAAATTCAACCTTGTACCATGAAATTTGCCCTTTTCGCAGGTCTCGTACTCGCTGTTCAGACGTCCTTCGCCCAGACCCCGCAGGAAAACAGCTGGGCGGGCTTTATCCAGCACCTGGACGTATCCTCCTACCAGGGCCGGCATTTCAAAATGACCGCCGCCGTCCGTGCTGACTCGCTGGAAGACCAGGCCTGGGCCTCGCTATGGGTCCGTATCGACAAGGCAGACTACTCGATGGGCTTCTTTGATAATATAACCGAGCGAAGCGAAGGTTACGAACGAGAAGGAGCGTGGCGAAGCAGCTCCGACGAAGTTCTGAGAGGCGAATCCGCAACTCCAAATGGAACACCTACACGATCGAGGGGACCATCGACAAAGACGCCAAATCGATGTACTTCGGCGGTCTCTACCAATATAGCGGGTATTTCTATTTCGACGACTTCCACCTGTCCATCGAGAACAAGTCCGGTAAGTACGAATACATACAGATAAAGGACCCGGGTTTCGAAGAGGACATGGCCGCCTTCGACAGCAGCTGGTCCTGGATAGGACCGCGGCCCGACAAAAAACGGACCCTGGCCACCAACCAGCCCGAAGAAGGCAGGACAGCCGTAAGGGTCGACGGTACACACGCTGTCAATTATGGGGATAACGACTCCGCCGGCCACTATACGACGGTCAACGGCATCAAGCTGTACTACGAGACTTACGGTCAGGGTAGACCGCTGTTATTGCTCCACGGCAACTCCGGCTCGATCGTACAGTTCAACGAACAGATACTCCCGCTGTCCCAACACTACAAGGTCATCGCCGTCGATACCCGCGGGCAGGGCAAGTCCGGCGAAGACAACCGCGCGCCGACCTACGACCTCTTCGCAGAGGACATGAACGCCCTCCTCGACCAGCTGCACCTCGACAGCGTCGACGTCCTCGGCTGGAGCGACGGCGGCAATACCGGTCTGATCATGGCCATGAGATACCCGGCCAAAGTGCACAAGTTAGCCGTCATGGGCGCCGTCATCTTCGTCGACAGCACCGTCGTCAGCGAAGCCATCCTCACGCGGCTAACCGACGAGCTCGCAAGCCTCAAAGACCAGACGGCCTACAAATCACAGTTCAGAAAAAAGATGGTTACCCTCCTGCTCAGCGAGCCGCAGCACCACTACGAAGACCTGGCCGCGATCCGGGCCCCCGTCCTGGTCATGGCCGGAGAAAAAGACATCGTCAAGGAAGAACATACCCGCCGGATCGCAGATCATATCAAGGGAAGTCGGCTGGTCATATTTCCCGGCGGGACACACTATGAACCCATCAGCCGCCCCTGGAGGTTCAACCAGACAGTGCTGGAGTTTTTTAAAGACTGAGCCGACCCCGCGCGTCCCCGGCGTTCCTTACTACCTGATCAACACCACCGTCCCGGTAAACACTTCCTGCGTGCTATCGGCAAGGCTCATGCAGATCTGATAAACATAGGTCCCCACCGGTGCAGGCTGCCCCGCAATCCGCCCATCCCAGCCGTACACAGGATCATCCGGAGCCACCCCGTGCGCCTTAAACACACACGCCCCCCATCGGTCAAACACCAAAAAGTCTTTCACCACACTACCCGACGGCCCGCCAACTACATAAAAAACGTCATTATGCCCATCCCCATTCGGCGAGAATGCCCCGGGTATCGCCAGCCTCGAGACGACTTTCACCGTAACGCTGCCCGTATCGCGGCAGCCGTCCAAAGTCACAACTTCCAGCTTATAAACAGTCGATCTTGTCGGGCTGGCGACCGGATTGGCCACTGAAGCATCCGACAGGCCCGTAGCAGGGCTCCAGGTATAACCCGCAGCCGGACCGGCGACAGGCAGCCCCAGGACCACACTCTGCCCTTTGGACAGGACGAGCGGAGGCGTAACCCCAACCTTCGGACTGGCATATACGGTAGCCGTCACCGATGCCAACCCCGGAGTATGACATCCGCCATCATCGCTAAGCCGGCAGCTGACAACGTCTCCATCGGCGAGCGTGCTGGTGGTAAAGGTAGACCCATCTCCGCCCGCCCCGACGCCATTCACCTGCCACTGATAGTGGGGCTGCGTGACAGCGTCCCCGGATGTAGCCGTAAAAAGCACCTGCACACCCGAGCAGACCGGCATCGGCGAATAATCCAGCGCCACCGGGAGCTGGCCCTCGCTCACAACGGGGATGGTCAGGGTATTCGACTGCATCGCCAGGTCGCAGGTGCTCGAGGGCAGAACGACGCAGTATACTTTGTCGCCGTCGGTAAAGTCGGCGGCGGTATAGACCGGGTTATTGTTATTGACATCTATGCCATTGCGGAACCAGTGATACGTAACATTCGTACTGCTGGCGCTATTGGCCGAGATAGAGACAGCAGTGCCCGCACAGATGACGCCGGAAGGCGAGCTGATGCCGATAGTTAACCCCGTCCCACTTCCTGGCGGCGGCTGAATGGGACTGCCGAGCGGAGTCGGACTTACATCTAATTTAGCGATATATGCATCCCCTACCAGTCCGGAAGGATCGGCATCCTTATGATAGCCGGCAACGTTGCTGAGCCCGCAGTCGCCTATCACGGCAAAGCTGCCGTCCGCCAGGGGAGCCAGTCCCAGCATCATGTCATAATAACCGCCGCTCAGCGTTTTTTGCCACTGCAGGTCGCCGTTAGCGGCAATTTTGATTACCCACCCTACGAACCAGGCTTTGGGGCTCGCACAGGGGACCTGCCCGTTGACGCCTCCGGCCATGGCATACCCTCCGTCCGAGGTCGCGACCAGATAGTGCGCCTCTTCGGCCGTGGTGCTACCGCCATAACAGCGCTGCCACAGGATCGCGCCCGTCCTGTCATCCATCTTGAGCAGCCAGAAATCCATAAACCCCTTCATGCCGATGACGTCGCCGTCAGTAGAACCCGTATATCCCCCAACCACGATGCCGCCGTCGGAACCCTTTACCACCCCGGCCCCCTGGTCTTTGCTGCTCCCGCCGAGGTCTTTCACCCAGACGACTTTGCCGGTAAGGTCCAGCTTTGCTACCAGCATATCCTGCGCGTCGCTATAGTGACTCGTGATATCGCCGTCCCGCGACCAGACCATTCCCGTGATCGCATATCCATCCGCCAGCACCGCAACGCTAAAAGCCACGTCCTGGTCGCTGCCGCCGATACACCGCTGCCATTCTATGTTTCCCGAGCTGTTCACCTTGACCACCCACGCATCCTCGGAACCATGCTGACCAGTGACATCGCCTCCGAAGGACTCTGCGTCGCCGGCAAGAATATAGCCCCCATCGGGAGTGAACTGAAAGTCCCACATATACTCGTTCTTTTCGCCGCCGTACCGTCGCTGCCACAGGATCGACCCCGTCGCACTTAATTTCACCAGCCAGAAGTCCAGGCCGCCATGGCTGGCCGCTGTCGCATCGCCATCCGTCGAGCCTGTAGTGGCGCCGATCACAAAGCTGCCATCGGGCGCCTCGCGGATCGCGCCGCCCGCCTCCACAAAACTGCCGCCAAGCGCTTTCGACCACTGGACCGTCCCCTTGCTGTCGAGCTTCACGACCCAAAGGTCCCCGATGGCAGGGTTGCCGTGATACCCCGTGACGTCACCCGTGCCGGCTCCAACCGTTGTAAGCAGGATAAAACCTCCGTCGGAGGTGTTCTGGACATGGAGCCCCTCGTCGCCCCAGGTGCTTCCCAGGCATTTTTGCCATTCTACATAGGGAGTTTGTGACCGTACCGTAATGGATAACAACAGCCAAGGCAGGAAAAGGATAAATTTTCTCATCTTCAGTCAGGGGGAGTGGTTCCTGCAAATCTAGACAAATCAACGGTGATATGCAATGTACGTCCTACCTCACCAGGACCAAAGTCCCCCTGATCCGCTGCTGCGTCCCATCGGCAAAGCCCATACGTATCTGATATACATAGGTTCCCACGGGGGGCCGCCTGCCCCGCGGTCCGCCCGTCCCGGAGCAGCTGATCGTTGCCCTCTCCGCCCAGGCATTTTTCCCAGAGCACGCTCCCGGTCCTGCTGAGCCGGACGAGCAGACAGTCCTGGGCGCCATGGTTACCCACGGCGTCTCCGTCCGTCGAAGAGGTCGTAGTTGCTGCTATAAATCCGCCGTCGGGGGTGGGGGTTCGGGAAAATATAGATCGGGCGAATATAAAAAGAAAGCCGCATAAAAAAGCCCCCCGGGTCGCACCGGAGGGCCATATAACACATCTTATTGGTTTTACCTACTTATTCGGCTGCGGCGTATAACGCAGGTAGGGCTTGATCTCCTTAACCCCTTTCGGGAACTTCTTCTTCGCGTCTTCCGTGGAGATGGACGGGACAACGATAACGTCTTCGCCTTCCTTCCAGTCGGCGGGCGTCGCCACACTGTGGTTGGCAGTCAGCTGCAGGGAGTCCAGCACACGCAGCACTTCGAGGAAGTTACGGCCGGTGCTGGCAGGATAGGTGATGATGAGCTTGACGAGCTTGTCGGGCCCGATGATCACCAGCGACCTTACCGTGGCAGTGGCCGAAGCATTGGGGTGGATAAATTCATACAGGGTGCTCACCTTGCGGTCTTCGTCCGCGATGATGGGGAACTGAACGTCCACCTTCTGTGTTTCATTGATATCGTTGATCCAGCCTAAATGTTTGTCGACGGGGTCCACGCTCAGAGCCAGGACCTTGGTCCCTCTCTTGGCGAACTCGTCCTTCAGCGCTGCAGTCCTTCCCAGTTCGGTCGTACACACGGGGGTATAGTCAGCAGGGTGGGAGAACAGGATACCCCAGGAATCACCCAGGAATTCGTAGAAGTCGATATCACCAATCGATGTCTTGGCTTGGAAATTGGGGGCTTTATCCCCGAGACGTAAACTCATAACGTATATTTTTAGTAAGTTAAGCAAACTCCGCCTTCGCGGACAGCGAAGATATTACTTCCCTATCAGAGTTGTAGACTTTTGGATAAATTTTTCGTTAAATGCCCCCCGGCGGCGGTTTACCTTCTCCGGGCGGGGCCTTGCCGTCCCCCTCCCCGGCGGCCGACCCACCCTACTCATCCCCCACCTGGTCCGTCTCCCCTGTCTCCCCCGTCTCTTCCGCAGGCCCAAGCCCCCCGGCCTTCACCACCGCATACTTCCCAAACTTATTCTTCACGTCGTCGATCGCCTTATACAACTGCGCCTTCTTCTGCGTATTCTCGAATAGATTGGTCTGTATAGCCTCCGAGGTCAGCTCGCTCAGCCGCACCCCCAGCAGCCTGATCGGCTCCCCCCTCCTCCAAAGCCGATGAAAAAGCTCCTTCGCCTTCCCTATCAGCTCATCATCATAGAACGTATAAGGTATCGTCACCTGCCTCGAGGTAGTTTCAAAATTGCCATAACGGATCTTGACAGCGACACACCCCGCCGTCTTATTGTCCTGCCTGAGCTCATAAGCGACTTTCTCCGTCATCCGCACCAGCTCAGCCATCAAAAACTCCAGGTCGGTCTTATTCTCTTCAAAGGTATTCTCAGTGGAAACGGACTTCGCCTCGTGGTAGGGCACCACCTCGCTCGTATGGATCCCCCGGGATTTGTTGTAGAGCTCGGCGCCATACTTTCCAAACCGTCGCTCTAGCTCCGCCATCGGACGTTCGCTGAGGTCGCGGATCGTAAAGATCCCCATCTCCTTCATCGCCAGATAGGTCTGCTCCCCTACCCCAGGTATCTTGTTGACACCCAGCGGGGCGAGAAACTCCCTCTCCATCCCCGGCGGCACCTGTATATAACCGTTAGGCTTGGCCTCCTGCGTCGCGATCTTCGAGATCATCTTGTTCGAGGCCAGCGCAAACGATATCGGCAGCGTAGTAGCTTTCGTGATCTCCTCCCGCAGGTCGATCGTCCATTTCCAGGGATCGTGCCAGCGGTCCATGCCGGTAAGGTCCAGGTAGAACTCATCGATCGACGCCTTCTCAAAAAGAGGAGCCCGCGCTGCAATGATCTCCGTCACCCACCGCGAGTACTTGCTATACTCTCCCCGCGCGTTGCCCACGACCGTCGCGTGAGGGCAGAGCCGCAGCGCCGTCTTCATGGGCATGGCCGAGTGGATGCCGTATTTCCGCGCCTCATAGCTGCAGGCCGCCACCACGCCGCGTTCGCTGTGCCCGCCCACAAGCAGGGGCTTACCCTTCAGCGAAGGATCGTTGATGCATTCGACCGACACAAAGAAAGCGTCGAGGTCAAAATGGGCGATATAGCGTTGCGGAAGATCCACCGGCATCCGGCAAAGATACGGCTTCCCGCCGGCCCCGGTTCTCCCGGTCTCCGCACCGTCGCGCGGTTCACATTGATCCGTACATCCGTTGTCCCAAAACCGTTCACTCCACCCCCGAGCCTCCATCATAACCCTTTCTCAACCAACTATCTGGAACTCTGGCATCCCGTTGGCTGCCCCTCGACCATGCTAAAGAACTACTGGATCACCGCCATCCGCAACCTGATGCGCAGCAAGGGCTTTACCGCCCTCAACCTCACGGGTCTGGCCGTAGGCATGGCCAGCGCCACCCTCATCCTTCTCTGGATACACAACGAATCCACGTACGAGGGCTTCAACGTCAAAAAGGACCGCATCTACGAGGTCTGGAACCGCGCCGTCATCAGCGGCAAGCTGGCCTGCTGGCGGACGACACCCCAGATACTCGCCCCAACCCTGCGGCAGGAATATCCGGCCATTTCCGATTATTGCAGGGTAGATTCGCGCTGGTTCGTGACGGACGCAGGCGGGGATCACCGGATGTCCAGCCACGCCTTCGTCGTGGACAGCAGCTTCCTCACGATGTTCACCCTTCCCATGGTCGCGGGCAGCCCCGCAAGCGCTCTGCAGGATCCCCATTCCATCGTGCTCACCCAGTCGTTCGCCCGGCGGCTGTTCGGCGGCAAAGATCCCATGAACGCAACGGTAAAGATCGACCAGTTCAGTTTTCGCGTCACGGGTGTGCTCAAAGACCTGCCCGCCAATACAGAAATGGACTTCGAATACCTCTTACCGTTTGCCTTCGAGCGGATGCGCGGCGACGACGACACCGGCAAGCCCTATGCCTGGGGCAACAACGGCGTCAACACCTGGGTCCTGCTGCAGCCAGGCGCCACGGAGGCCGAAGTCGACCGTCAGATCGTAAAGACGACGATGGATCACAGCAAAGGAGAAGAAAAGACGGATATCTTCTTACACCCGCTGAGCAAAGTACACCTCTGGTCCGAGTTCGACAACGGGGTCAACACCGGCGGCTATATCACAACGGTCCGTCTCTTTGGCCTGATCGCAGTATTCATACTCCTGGTAGCCTGCATCAATTTTATGAACCTCTCGACCGCACGCAGCGAGCGCCGGGCCAAAGAGGTCGGTATCCGCAAGGTCGCGGGCGCCGTCCGCAGCCTCCTTATCGCTCAATTCCTGGGCGAGTCGGTCCTCCTGTCCCTGCTGTCTGCGGTACTCGCCATCGGCCTCGTGCAGCTGAGCCTTCCCGCCTTCGACGCGCTGGTCGGCAAGCCGCTGGCAATCCCATTTCACAGTCCCTGGTTCTGGGCTGCGGGCACCGGTTTCATCCTCTTCACGGGTGTCCTGGCGGGCAGTTATCCGGCCTTCTTCCTCTCCGGCTTTGCCCCGATATCCGTGCTGAAAGGTGTTTTCAGAAGGTCGCACGCCGCCGTCAATCCGAGGAAAGTGCTGGTGGTCCTGCAATTCACATTTGCGATCGTGCTCATCATCTGCACCTTTGTCGTCGTCCAGCAGATCAGGTATGCGCAGGATCGGGCCGCGGGCTATGACCGCAGCCGCATCGTCTATCACTGGATCACGGGCGACCTCAACCAACGATACGCGCTCCTAAAGCGCGACCTGCTCGCCAGCGGCGCCGTCACGGACGTATGCCGGACCATGTCGCCGCTGACCCAGCCCGCCAGCGACAGCTGGGGTTTCAAGTGGGAAGGCAAGGCTGCCGGCGACCATACGGACATCGATCGTTACTCCGAGGACGAGGGGCTGGTGCGGACGTCCGGGATGCAGCTGGTCGAAGGGCGCGATATGGACCTTCAGCAATTCCCGACCGACAGCTCCGCCATGCTCCTCAATGAATCGGCCGTCAGGGCCATGGGCTTCAAACACCCGATCGGTCAGATCGTCAGGGATGACCCGGAAGTCTATCACGTCATTGGTGTCATAAAAGACTTCTCCATGCGCTCGCCGTATGATGCCGCCAAGCCGATGGTCATCGAGGGCGCGATTAGTCATTCTTACAATGTCGTCAATATGCGGCTGGCTGAGGGGCGGCGGACGGCGCAGAGTATCGACCTGATCCGGAAAGCCTTTGAGCGGTACAATTCCGCCTACCCCTTCGAATACCATTTTACCGACGACGACTTTGCCCAAAAATTCACTGCTACACAGCGCATAGCCACGCTCACGGGTCTCTTTGCGGGCCTCACCATATTTATTTCCTGTCTCGGTCTCTTTGGTCTCGCCGCGTATGTAGCGGAAAGCCGCATCAAGGAGATCGGCGTGCGTAAGGTCCTGGGCGCTTCCGTCCTCAATATTACGGCCCTGCTCACCAGGGATTTTCTCCGCCTGGTGGTGTTGGCCATCCTCGTCGCCTCGCCCGTCGCCTGGTACGTCATGGACGGCTGGCTAAAAAAATATAGCTACCACGTATCACTGACGATCTGGGTCTTTCTTTTTACCGGCGGTCTTTCCCTCGTCATCGCGCTACTAACCGTTGGAGGTCAGGCCATCGCGGCGGCGCGGACTAATCCGGCAAAGAATTTGCGACCGGAGTGACATGCTTCGTACCGCACTTATCCTTTTGCTACTTATGAATAACGCCGCCCGTGGTCAGACGCCCGTGGGCCTGGATAAGGACAGCCTGCGAAAGGTCCTGAATACATACCCTTCCGACACGGCGAAGGTAGCAACGCTTATCGCGCTGGGCCAGCAATACGAGAACACCCAGCCCGATACGGCCATCGCATACTACCAGCAGGCCGGTCAGCTCAGCCAGCGCCTGCACCTGACGCGATATGACTCCCTCAGCCAGGCGCTATTGGATCGCGCCATGACCAGGAATATACAGCAGCTGAAGCAGGCCTTACGGCAGCGTGGCCGGGTGGCGATCCTGGTAATGGGGATCCTGCTGCTGGCAGCGCTTTTCATCGGGAACCTCTCGTACTACCGCCAGCGACTGCTGCTGCGTCTGCGGGTGAAGGAAGCCCAGCAGGCTGCACAGGAGAATTTGCGCCTGAAAGCTGAACTCGAAGGACATGCCAGCGAGCGGCGATGGATCGCACAGGAGATGCAGGATGAAATGGGGTCGAAGCTCGAGTCTCTGTTGGTATTAAGCGAGGCGCTCGGGCAGGAAGCCAGGACAGCGGGCGACGCGGGTGACCCAGGCGGCGTTTCGACGGAAAGTCCGGTGGCCGACCCGGGTGACCTAAGCGGCAGTTTGAAGGAAAGTCCGGTGGGCGACGCCGGGACGATCGGCAAAATGCAACAGACGGCGGAGCAGCTTATCCGGAAGACGAACGAGATCGTCTGGACCCTCAGCCACGAGGAGGACAATCTGGAGGGTCTGATCACCTATATCCGCAGCAGCGCAGCACAACTGCTGGAACAGGCGAATATTGACGCTCGCTTTGCTATAGATGACACAATACCAAAGATGGGGCTGACCCCGGCGTTTCGCCGCAACGTTTACCTGGTGGTCAGGGAGGCAGTGAATAATATCGTCAGGCACAGCGGGGCGAGTCGTGCGGAAATAAATATCCACGTCGGGACGGGAGAACTGACCATCGTCGTGCAGGACAATGGGAGGGGTATCTATAAGGCCGGAGGCAGCCACCTGGGCAACGGCATAAAGAATATGCAACGATGGGTGGAGGAGGTTGGCGGGCGGATGGAGATTGTGGCCGGCGCGGGTACGGCTATTTCGATAGCGGCGCCCTTGTCCTACCTTTGAGTCATGAAGACCGTTTTTCCCCTTCGTCGCAGCGCTCACCCTATATTCTTGTTCCTGGTTTAAAAAGAAGGCCCTGTTAGCCCCCACTATTCCCCCCTCTGCTCCGCCAGTCAGTTGCCATTCAGGAGCTTGCCGCCGCCCACGGCCATGGGCTCGAGCCAGATATAAGCGCCGTCCTCCTTCTTCAATACATATTCCTGCCAAAAATGGTTGTCGTCCAGTGTCCTCGTCGATCCGAGGAACTGCGCATCGTCCCAGCTGCTGATCTCTTTTATATCGTCGATGATATCAGGCGTATAGTCGTGCGGCCCGCCATACCGCGCCTGCGGATATTTCCAGCGGTGAAAGGTTTCGGTCGCGATATCGAAGAAGAACCAGGCCAGGCGGTGACCCAGCCGCTCGTTCTCCGCCTCCGCCACCACGAGAAAATATCTCCTGTGCCCGGGGAACAGCAGCGTATAGTCTTCGCTGTAACGATAGCTGAACTTTACATATTCATCCGGATAGCGGACGCGCAGCCGTTCGAAAAAAGGCTTTACAAAAGCCAGGTTCATATAGGTGGTAAAGGCCTGGTGCACCTTCGCAATCTGCTCAATAATTGTCATGCTCACGATCCATGGAAGGTCCGGATAAACTTCATATTCGACATTCCTTACCTCCCGCCCGTTGATCGCTCTCGTGCGGTAGGGTGCAAACAGACCTTTTTGAAAGATATCGGGGTCTGTTACAGGCGTTGCATTGAACCGCTTCGCCGCAACCTCGTCCATCTGCGACCCAAAAAAGATCAGATCGCAGCCGATATACCAGTTGCCTTCATGCATAGCCCCGGTAAATTCGAGGGAATAGGAATGGAAGATCTTTTCCTCCAGGCATTTTTCCAGCCCTTTCATGCTATAGGACCCCTCGTCGTAGTAGATCCGCAGCTCGTCCTCTCCGGTGCCCGCACTTGAGTAGCAGCCACCGCAAAACTTGACCAGGTGGTTGTAACGGTGATCGTTGTGGTCACCCCTGTCGATCGGTAGCCAGGTATAAGCGATCAGCTTTGTCCCGTCCTGGCTGAGCACCCCACCATAGTAGCCTTCCAGCACCTGGTCCGACATCTGCAGCCGGAGGATAGCAAGGATGTCATCGTTGTATTCGAGCATTGGAAAAGGTTTTTTATTATGCGACTTTATTCAGATAAGGATTGAACATTTCGATCGGACGAGGCAGGAAGTAACCCTTTATCAGGTCCTGGTTGATCACACACAATTCGACGTGAAGACGGTCTGTGAAATTAGAGCCTTTGTACAACTCCCCTCCTTCCTGGAAGGCGCTGCGGACGGTGTCGTAGGGTTGCTCGCCCCTATCCCTGACATATTTGTGAACAGCTTGTATCACAGCGCAATCCAGCTCTCTTCGGGCGCCGTCGTTGACGGGCAACACTCTGCCTGTGTTAACAACTACAGTTTCCAGCTCGTAGTATACCTTTCTGACGACATCAAGGGATGTGGGCTCCAATAAATTCAGGCATTTTCCCAATTCTATTACAGCCCCGACCACAAAAGGCGTTACTATCCTGATCTTATTCTTTTGCTTCCCTTCGGCGGATTCACTTGCATATTGCAAAGCTCTTCCCGGGTTCTGTTCCCAAAAATAGATACCACTACCCAGCCAATCCCATACATTATCGCTGGGTTTAAGGTCTATTTTACCGTTAAGCACTTTCAAGCCAATCTCTTTATCACAACTGTGAAAGCCGACGACTTGTAAAGGCTGGTAATAAGTCATTTTTTCTTCCCCCCTTTCTTCATTTTTTCTTCATGCTTTCTCCTGCTTTCCTCTGTTTCGATACCCGCATCGATCAAAAATTCCCAGCAAGCGTCTTTCGACTTCAGGAGCTCTTTCGTCCTTTTTTCTATAAAGTCGATCAATTCTTTTGATTCTTTCTCCGTCATAGGTAAATTTTTAAGGTACATCCAAATTTACCCCAAATCCAAATTCACCCTCAAAGAACTTGACCCGTGTTCCACGCATGGAACAATTATATTTGTACTATGAACACGTTGACACCCGCCGACTATGCCGCCTACTGGACCAGCGCCATCCCCTTCCCGCAGTACACAGCCAGCGTGGCGACCGAAGCCGCTACCAACCCCACCGAAGGCAACAGCAAATACGTCCCCATCAACTGGCGCCGAATGCAGCGCATCGCCAAAACAGCGCAGCTGTCCGACGCCACCATCCAGGCCCTCAGCCAGCTGAAGGAGCCCCGTTATTGGTTGGTAATCACCGAGAACTGGTGCGGCGACTCGGCCCAGTCCACGCCTATCATGGAGAAGATCGCGGAGGCATCAGCGGGGATGATCGAACTGCGCTTTGTCTATCGCGACGCAAACCCCGAATTGATGAACGCCCACCTCACAGGGACCAGCATGTCCATCCCCAAGGTGATCCAGCTGGACAAAGGGTTCAACGTCACCGGCAGCTGGGGCCCACGACCCGACAAGGCACAGGAGATGGTATTGCGGCTGAAAGCCAACCCCGCCACCGCGCCAACCTACAACGAAGAGCTCCACCGCTGGTATGCGCAGGACAAGCAGATAGGGATAGAATCAGGACTGCGCAACCTCCTCCTCGGAGTAGCCCCCCAACAGCCGACCGCGCCACCAACCAAAGAGGAGGCCGCGCCGCCGTCAGAACTCCAGGGCCAACCCAAAAAATAAACCCGGATTCACAACTCTTCGCTTCACTAACAACCAGGTTGACGGTCTCTTATTTCGTCGCCCGCAGCGAGGTATCCGCAATTTACCTTGACAGTGAATGGGATTGATCAGGAGATCAACTTACAATACCTCCTTTATGCGTGCCCTCGGTAATAAAACGGACTGGGCACCGTCAAAACCGGACACTTTGCAGTGTACGCATAATTACAATTATATGACAGACAACACAATATATTTTTGGCACAAGCTTGGCGACCTTTCGGGGGATAAAACCGCTTTATGCTGAAAAACTTCTTCAAAATAGCCCTCCGGAACCTCTGGAAAAATAAGGCCTTTTCCATGATCAATATTGCCGGGCTGGCGGTGGGTATTGCGGCCAGCGTGCTCATCTTTTTGGTGATCTTTTACGAACTGAGCTATGACGGCTTTCAGACCAAAAGGGACAGGATTTTCCGCGTTACAAGCACATTTAAGAGGAGCGCCAATAGCGAGGTGGTGCAACGTGAGGGCGCCGTACCGGTCTTGCTGCCCGATGCCATGCGGCTGGATTTTCCGCAGTTTGAAAAAGTAGCGGCAGTGTGGAATATTGGCGGCGCCCAAATACATGTTCCGGGACCGAAGGGCCTTGAGGACGAGCATATATTCAAAGAGAACGACGGGCTATTCTTTACCGAACCTTCGCTATATAACATGTTCGACTATGTGTGGCTGGAGGGAAATGCCAGAGGTTTGAATGATCCGAATACCGTAGTGCTTAACCAAAGCATCGCGACAACTTTTTTTGGCGATCCCAAAAATGCAATCGGCAAAATGATTCAACTGTGGTCATTCCGGATCCCATTAAAGGTAACGGGCGTTTTTAAAGACCTGCCGGACAATACAGATATGCCGGTCAGAATCGGTGCATCTTATAACACGTTCCGGAAGATCGCCCAACAGATGTTCGCAGACCCTAACCAATGGAAAAATACCAACTGGAGTTCGGAATGCTATGTTTTCTTGGGCAATGGACAAGATATCGCGACAGCCGCGGCACAGTTGCCCCGCTTCGTCAGTAAGTATTATCCGGCGGAGTTGGTGAATGGCGCCACCCGGGTCTCGCTGGCATTTCAGCCATTGAAGGATATTCACCTTGATGAACGCTTCGGCACATGGAAGGGCGATGCACTGACACATAACGAACTTTGGGCCTTAGGGATCATCGGCAGTTTTCTGCTCCTGGTTGCCTGCATTAATTTCATTAACCTGGCGACAGCGCAATCGGTCAGCAGGGCCAAAGAGATCGGGGTGAGAAAAGTGCTGGGAAGCAGCCGCGCCGCTTTGCTGAGACACTTCCTGCAGGAGACGGCCCTGATCACTCTTATTGCAGTTGTGCTGGGTGCTTTGCTGGCGCGGATCGCCCTTCCATACCTGTGCGAGATGATGAAAAAAAAGCTGACGCTCGATCTGTTGCAAGATCCCTCCATCCTGTTATTCCTGGTAATTACCGGTGTCGTGGTGACCTTGCTCGCCGGTTTGTATCCCGGGATGATTTTATCCGGTTTCAATCCCGCGGAGGCGATCAAGAGTAAGATCAGCGCCAAAGTAGTCGGCGGTATTTCGCTACGGCGGGGTTTGGTGGTTGTACAATTCGTGATAGCCCAATTGCTGGTGATCGGCACCCTTGTGGTCGTCCGCCAAATAGAATTTTTCCGCAGCCAGCCCATGGGGTTTGAGAAGAAAGCGGTGGCCATGCTGGAATTGCCAAGCGATAGCCTGGACAGGCTGAAATATAACTATCTGAAAAACGAAATATTAAACGTGCCAGGGGTCAAGGCGGCAAGTCTCTGTATGGACGCACCGGCCAGTTGGGGAGCTGACTATAGCGATATATATTTCGATAATGATCCGGTTAAGAAGGATTTCGGCGTGGCCAGGCAGTTTGCCGATACCGGTTATCTCCGTACGTTTCAAATCGGTCTGACGGAGGGGCGTATTCCTTATCCTGGCGACTCGGTGAAGGAACTGATGATTAACGAGACCCTGGTAAAAGATCTGGGGTTGAGATCGTCAAGGGATGCATTGGGGAAAACTATTGCATTCTATTCCGGCAATGCACCCAGGTATACTATTGTAGGCGTAATTCATGACTATAACAGCAAGTCATTACGGGATGCCATCGTGCCGTTGGTGTTGCTGCCCGACAAGGGCGTGTATAGTTTTGTCGCCTTCCGGATGGATGCCGATAGGATGAGTGGAACGCTAAGCCAAATTCATCGGATCTTTACCCATACTTACCCTTATTATTTCTATGATCTCAATTTTCTGGACGACCGGATAGAATCTTTCTATCATACTGAACTAATCATTTCCCAGGTGTTCAAGGTATTTGCATTTCTCTCGATCTTCATTTCCTGCCTGGGCTTATATGGGCTGGTTTCTTTTATGGCGATGCAGAAGACCAGGGAGGTGGGTATTCGCAAAGTATTGGGGGCTTCGATACAAAGCATTGTGTATATGTTTTCAAAGGAATGGACCATGTTGCTTGGGATTGCCTTTTTGATTTCGGCGCCGTTGGGTTATTATTTAATGCATCAGTGGCTCACCGGATTTCATTACCATATATCTCCAGGCCTGGGTGTCTTTGCCTTGGCCTTGGGCTTTTCAATCATCATCACCTGGATAACGGTGGGCTATAAAGCTATCCGGGCCGCGATTTCCAACCCGATAGACAGCCTTCGAACGGAATGAGCTTATATCCGGCAGCAAAAAAGCAGGCAGTCCTATCGATACACATCCAGCAACCCATCCGGCAGCTCAACGTGCACCTCTTTTTTCTTCTTATCCACCTTGCGGAGCGTCTCCTCGTGCACCGGGATAAGGGCCTCTTTCCCGCCGTCCAGCGCGATCTTGCACAACACCTGGTGCGGCTGCTCGATGACCTCGAGTATCTCGCCGAGGTCGGTGTCCCCATCCAGCATGCGAAAACCAACGAGCGAAATGGGAGCAGAAGCGCCGGCGAACTGGGCAAAATCGGCTTCCGTCAGCCAGACCTCCTTCTGTACGACACGGCGCGCGGCTTCCTTGGTGTCGATGCCTTCGAGCTTGATGTAGAGGTCTTCGGCGCTCTTGCCGCGGGTGCTCTCGACGAACCAGGGCAGCATCTCGTCCTTTTTGTCTTCGATAAAGATGGCTTTCAGGCCCTTTAGCGTCGTCTTTTTGCCGAGGCGGTGCTGGAGCACCAGCTCGCCCTGCAGGCCAAAGACCGCCACCAGTTTGCCGATATTACGATAGTTGTTTGCCATAAAATGTGGCCAAAAAATTTTGACCAAAGATAATTTTTTAGCCCAGGTCCCCTCCGGAGACTCCAAATAAAAAGGAGGTCTCGCGACCTCCTGATAAAGTTAGATTGAGTAAAGGTTAGGCTTCCTGTGCAGGGCCGCTTTCGCTCTTCCTCTCCGTCCTTTCTACCCTTCTCATAGGAGGACCACCAGGGCCCCTTCTTGCGGGACGCGCTTTGCGGTTGTCTTCCTGGCGTTTCTTCATTTGGGCCTCGTGCTCGCCATGCCACTTCTGGAATTTCTCCATAGCAGCCGCGTCATCGAATAACCCTAATTTGACACCACGCAGAAGGTGTTTCAGATAAAGAACACCTTTGTAAGAGAGGATACGACGTACGGTATCCGTCGGCTGAGCACCCTTGTGCAGCCAGTCAAGCGCCTTTTGGCGGTCGAGCTGTACAGAAGCGGGAACTGTAAGAGGATTGTACGTACCGATTTTCTGGATGAATTTACCATCCCGGGGCGCACGGGCGTCGGCCACTACGATGAAATAAAATGGCCGTTTCTTAGACCCATGGCGTTGCAGTCTGATTTTTACTGGCATCTTAAATAGACATTTAAATGCGTGAACAAATAAGGTTACTTTCCAATTTGGGATTGCAAAGGTAGGTAACGCCAAAAAATTGTCCAAAAAAAATAATTTTTTGTCTACCCACCCGGTTCCTTGCGATCCACAGTCACATTTCAAAAATAATACATCAAGTTTTAAAGAGCGAATGTTGCAGGCAAAATTTTTTAATTCTGCCGGGATTTTAACAGCAAATTACGGACCTGCCTTTTGGCCCCTCATGATCCCGCGTTTGTCCGCAATTTACCGCCTTCTATCAGGACTTTACCTTTTCCGGCTACAACGTCAGCCCCTGTGGGCAGAGACTTCGGGGGGACCCGGCGACATTTTAGCCGAACCCGGCCGTTACCTGCGGCGCCCGAGCGCTCCCCCCATGGGCATCTTATTCATCATCTTCATCATCTGTTTCATCTGGTCGAACTGCTTCAAAAAAGCATTCACCTCGCTGATATCCTTACCGGCCCCCTTCGCCAGCCGTTTGCGGCGGCTCTGGTCGATGCTGTCCGGATTGGCCCGCTCGAAGGGCGTCATGGAGTTGATGATCGCTTCGATACCCTTGAAGGCGTCATCGCTGATATCGATGTCCTTCATCGCCTTTCCCACACCCGGGATCATCCCCAGCAGGTCTTTGATATTCCCCATTTTCTTGATCTGCTCCAGCTGTTGCTTGAAATCCTCAAAGTCGAACTGGTTCTTGCGGATTTTTTTCTCCAGCTTCTTGGCTTCGGCCTCGTCGAACTGGGCCTGCGCCTTCTCCACAAGGGTCGTGATATCCCCCATCCCCAGGATCCGCTGGGCCATACGCTCGGGGTAGAAAACGTCCAGCGTATCCATCTTTTCCCCGCTGCTGATGAATTTGATGGGCTTGTTGACCGTATACTTGATCGAAAGAGCGGCCCCGCCACGGGTATCACCGTCCAATTTAGTGAGGACCACGCCGCTGAAATCCAGCCGGTCGTTGAAGGCCTTGGCCGTATTGACGGCGTCCTGGCCCGTCATCGAGTCCACCACGAACAGGATCTCTCCAGGATTAACGGCTCCCTTGATAGCGGCGACCTCCTGCATCATCGCCTCGTCGATGGCCAGACGGCCGGCCGTATCCACGATGACGACGTTCTTATTCTTGCTTTTTGCCTCTTTGATGGCGTTCTGTGCGATCTGTATGGCGTTCTTGTTCTCCGGTTCGCTGTACACGTCGACGCCGATCTGGCCTCCGAGCACTTTCAGCTGCTCGATAGCCGCCGGGCGGTAGATGTCGGCCGCCACCAGCATCGGCGACAGCCCCTTCCTCGCCTTCAGGTAATTGGCTAATTTCCCGCTGAACGTGGTCTTGCCACTACCCTGGAGACCGGCGATCAGGATGACGGCGGGGCTGCCCTTGGCGTTCAGCTCGCTTTCGGAGCCGCCCATCAGGGCCACCAGCTCGTCCTTGACGATCTTCACCATCTGCTGGCCGGGACTCACGGCCGTCAGCACCTTCTGCCCCGACGCCTTTTCCCTCACCGTATCGGTAAATTCCTTCGCTATTTTGAAGTTGACGTCCGCGTCGATCAGCGCACGGCGTATGTCTTTCACCGTTGCAGCAATGTTCAGCTCGGTTATCCTCCCCTCCCCTTTTATCTGCTTAAAAGCTGACTCTAACCGCTCCGACAAATTCTCAAACATGGTATCTTTTTTAGATGTAATCGGACCAAAAAAACCTCCGTCCAATAAATGAAAAAAGTGAATATAACCAGGTTACATTCACTCTTAAGAGGGTCAAAATTAAGAAAATTAAGTGTATTATTTGATCAAATCTCTTGTTTTTGGTTTTGACGTCCTGTGTCCTGTCCTGCAGCCGGGCCTCAGCGAAGCGATCCTAGATCCCCAGATAGCTCCTCAGCATCTTCGACCTCGAATTGCTCCTCAGCTTCGTGATCGCTTTGTCCTTGATCTGGCGGACGCGCTCGCGGGTCAGGTTGAACTTCTCCCCGATGTCCTCCAGGCTCATCGGGTGGTCCACGCCGATCCCGAAGAAAAAACAGATCACCTCTTTCTGGCGCTCCGTCAGCGTCTTCAGCGAACGGTCGATCTCCTGCTTCAGCGACTCCTTGTGTTCGATGTTGGTCTCGGCCCTCTCCGCATTGGGATTCTCCAGCACGTCTATCAGCGTGTTGTCCTCGCCTTCAGACAGCGGGGTGTCCATGCTCACGTGACGGGCGGCTATACCCAGCGTCGAGGAGACCTCTTCAATGTCCAGCTCGAGGATCTCGGCCAGCTCTTCGGCTGAGGGCTCCCGTTCGAACTCCTGCTCCAGCTGCGAATAGGCCTTCTGGATACGATTCGTCAGGCCCACCTTGTTCAGCGGAAGACGAACGATACGCGACTGCTCGGCCAGCGCCTGCAGTATGCTCTGGCGGATCCACCACACGGCATAAGAGATGAACTTGAAACCACGGGTCTCGTCAAAACGTTGTGCCGCTTTGATGAGTCCAAGATTGCCTTCATTAATGAGATCGGGTAGTGACAGTCCCTGATTCTGGTACTGCTTGGCTACGGAGACGACAAAGCGGAGATTGGCTTTGGTTAATTTATCGAGAGCTCTCTGATCTCCCTGCTTTATACGAATGGCGAGTTTGACTTCTTCCTCGGGACTGATCAACTCGACTTTTCCTATTTCCTGCAGGTACTTCTCCAGGCTCTGAGATTCACGATTAGTAATACTCTTCGTGATCTTCAGTTGACGCATGCTCATAGGCAGAGGTCTTTAAAGGGTTTTTAGAGTTCTTAAGGCTTTTTTAAATGGATTGGTTAAATCTTAGTCGGTATATCAGGAACCTCCGGATACACTTAGCTCAGCTAAAAACGAATAAAACAGTCTTTTCGTGCATTAATTTATCGTCAACTGGTTCTCCTGTAGATGTGACCACCAATTTAGCCATTTCCGGGCTGCCGGCCAATTTTTTTGGCAATCAATTGAAAATCAGCACCCAATCGTTAAAATTTAATTAAATTCTACCCATTTGCCATAATGAAATATAGGTGAAAAAAAATTTTGATGGTTGAAATTTTTTTCTATCATTGCATCCAGCCGGCCTAAACATTTTGGCAAACAGCAGGGTTGTTGACCGCCGGCCTGGTGGTATTACCGCGCAGCATGATCTGGTTAGTTGTGGGGTAGCTTGGTCCAAACGACACAATTGCAATAGATGAGTAAGAAACAAATATTTACGTTAGAGTATCCGGTTAGATGTTCACCCTCGATCCTGTATGAGTTCTTAAGTACCCCTGCTGGATTGCAGGAATGGTTTGCAGATAGAGTCGACGAGCGGGACAACGTGTTCAGCTTTTCATGGAATGGCACGACCGATAAGGCAGAAGTCACTGAAAGTGAACTAGATAAATTTATCCGTTTTCACTGGATGGACGCTCCGGCCGAAGAATTCTTTGAGTTTCGTATCGAGAAATCCGAAGTAACGAACCAAACGATCCTGGTCATCAAAGACTTTGCCGGCAAAGGCGAGGTGAAAGATCAAAGCCAGCTGTGGTCATACCAGGTGAAGGACCTCTTTCACCGGTTGGGCAACTAACGTCCCCGGCTGTCCGCCGCCGCGTCCGGCACACCGGCTGAACCTTCTTCTAACACGTCCACCAACACACGAAATAATCCTCCCAGAATTGTCTGTGCTTCCTCCCAGCGATCGAGCCCGCATGCCGCAGAGAGTTTGAGAAAGGGCGACCTGTCCGCGGCTTCCCTCCCGCGCGACCCAATCCCCTCCCCAGCATCCGTCCCCTCCGCAACATCCGTCTCCTCCCCAACATCCGTCCCATCTCCAACATCCGTCCACTCTGCAACATCCGTCCCCTCCGCAACATCCGTCCCATCCCCTCGCCCCACCTCACCTTCCCCGCGCAACCCATCCCCCACAAATTCATCCGCGCTTACTATTGGCCGGTAGTTCTCCTCCACGTGCTCGTGCCTCCATTCATCATCGGATACCCCTATGCAAAATCCCGCTGCCGCAAGCTGTTGCCACCGGTCTCTCAGCACCGGCAGATATCGCCTCATCCACTCCCCCTTCAAATGCAGCGTCACGCTAAATGCGTGTCCCCACCAGAAGAACGTCCGTATCGCCAGCACGTCCTCCCTCCCAAAGAGTCTCGGATAGTCCAGCATGACATAGGGCAGCCCCTGGTAGTTCTCTCCTTTGGATATTTTTGGGGATATCGGCGACTCCAGCAGACCCCGGTATTCCTCGCTGAGCGCGGCAAAAAGCCCCACGACCTTCCTGATGATGGAATTCTTCGTTAAAATCCAATCCGGCTGCATCACCAGCCGCATTTCCTCTGGCGAAAGTTGTAGATTTGCGTCTTTCATATTTGAGCCTTCGGCCATTGAGCCTCAGGCTGAATTAAAAACCTAAAGATAAGTCATCCCCTGTGCTTAGCCGCCTGTTCAAAAAGCTGGACATCCTGATCGTAAAGGCCTTCATCGGTCCCTTTATCGCAACCTTCTTCATCACCCTCTTCGTGCTGGTGCTCCAGTTCATGTGGCTGTACATCGACGACGTCGTCGGCAAAGGCCTCAGCACCCTTATCGTTCTCCAGCTGCTGGTCTACGTCGCGGCTACCGTCGTCCCCCTCGCCATGCCCCTCGCGGTGCTCCTTTCCTCCATCATGACACTGGGGAACCTGGGCGAGACCTTCGAGCTCGTCGCGATCAAGTCGGCCGGCATTTCGCTGCTGCGCTTCCTGCGCCCCCTGTTCGCCGTGAGCCTGGTCCTGACGGGTATCGCCTTCTACTTCAACAACAACATCCTCCCGCTCGCCAACCTCAAGATGAATACCCTCAAATACGATATCATCATGAAGAAGCCTGCCCTCAATATCAAAGAGGGCGTATTCTTCGACAAGATCGAGGGGTTTGTGATCAAGATAGGCAAGAAGGAAAAGGACGACTCGACCATCCGCAACGTCGTTATTTACGAACAGAACAATACCGGCAACGCACAGGACAACGTGATCATAGCAGACCGTGGAACCATGGTCGTCACCCCCGACCAGCAGTCCCTGATCTTCACCCTCTTCAACGGCAGCCGCTATTCGGAGCAGGCCGGCAAGGGCGGCGTGCAGATGGGGACCGAGCTGACCCGGATGAGCTTCAAAAAGTACAAAAAGGTGATGGACCTCTCCACCTTCAAGATGACCAGGACCGACGACAGCAACTTCAGGAACAACTATCAGATGAAGACGCTGCCCCAGCTGGGCAGGGCCATCGACTCGGTCAAACACCTGGCGCAGGACTATTCGAAGCGCGCCGCCGAGATCGTCGCCACGAACGTCAAGGTCAAAAAATATCTCGACACTACCGGCTGGGACAAGGTTGAAAAGGCGGCAACACCCGGGCTCGCCTACCTCAAGCCGGTGAAAGTCGCCCGCGACTCCCTGCAACACCTCTGGGCGGCCGAACGTAAAAGACAGGACTCCCTGCAACGCGCCAAAGACTCGATAGACAAGGCCATCGCGGCCGCAGCAGCAAAGAAAGCCGCCAAACCCGGCGCTCCGGGCCAAACTGCCACCCCGGGCCAGGGCGGTACCCCGGGACAATCCACCCCCGGCCAGGGCAGCCCCACCGGACAATCCACCCCCGGCCAGGGCAGCCCCACCGGACAACCCACCCCCGGCCAGAACCCCACCCCCGTCATCCCCGCCAATCCCGACGCGGTGCAGCGGTCAGTCCCCAAATCCCCTCCCGACCCCGTCTTCGCCGACCTCCTTCCGGACAGCGCCTACACCACGGTCCTCGAACGCTCCATATCGAGCATCAGCGCGGTCAAGACCGGTATCGACCAGCCCGCGGTCCTCTTCGCCAACGAGGACCACAATGTCCGCCAGATGGAGTCCTCATGGCACGAGAAGATCACCATGGCCGTGGCGGTGCTCGTCATGTTCCTGATCGGCGCGCCCCTCGGCTCCATCATCCGCAAGGGCGGTATCGGCCTGCCGCTGGTATTCGCCGTCGTCTTCTTCGTCATCTTCTTCCTGCTCACCAACTTCGGCCGCAAATTAGCCGGCCAGGCCGTCCTCAGCCCCATGGTGGGGATGTGGCTGGCGACCTATGTGCTGGTCCCCGTGGGCCTGTTCCTGACCTATAAAGCGCTCAACGACAGTCAGCTCTTCAACAAAGAATTTTATTTCCGGTTAACACGGAATATCAGAACTTTGGCCGCGCGTATACGTTCATGGAAAACAAAAGGGAAAATATCGGTCTCCAGCGATGGGTCGCAGGCGTAGCCGTTGTTCTGTTCCTATTCAAGCTGGCAGCCTACTATCTCACCCAGTCCGTAGCGGTCCTCACCGATGCGCTCGAGAGCACCGTCAATGTCATAGCCGGTTTTGTCGCGCTCTATAGTCTGCACGTCGCCGCCAAGCCCCGTGACGAAGACCATCCCTACGGTCATGGCAAGGCCGAATTTCTCTCCGCCGCGGTGGAAGGCGCGCTGGTCGTCATGGCCGGGATGATCATCATCTACGAGGCGATCACGGACTTTATACACCCCCATCCTATCCAGCAGCTCGACCAGGGCATCTATATCGTCGCCGCGACCGCCGTCGTCAACTTTGTCCTCGGCGCCATCTGCATCCGGCGCGGACGGCTCAACAATTCCATGGCCCTTCAGGCCGGCGGCCGTCACCTGCAGTCCGACACCTACAGCACCGCGGGCATCATCGCAGGCCTGGTGCTCATACGTATCACGGGGCTTGTCTGGCTGGATGGCGTCGTCTCCCTCATCTTCGCGGGGATAATTCTCTACACCGGTTACCACATACTGCGAAAATCAGTCGCCGGCATCATGGACGAAGCCGACCTCCAATTGTTACAGGATATGATCGCCTATGTCGACGCGCACCGCCGCCCCAACTGGATCGACCTCCACAACCTTCGCGTTATCAAATACGGCGGTCTCCTCCACGTCGACTGTCACCTTACCGTGCCCTGGTACCTCAATGTCCTCGAGGCCCACGCCGAGGTCGACGCGCTGACCGCGCTCATCCGCAGCCGCTGGGGCGAATCGATGGAGTTCTTTGTACACACCGACGCCTGCCTGGACTTCTCCTGCCGTATCTGTCTGAAGGAAGACTGCAACGTGCGCAAGCACGCCTTCGAGACCCGCGTCGAGTGGACGCTCAGCAATGTCGTGAAGAATAAGAAACACGAGGCTCCCGTCATTCCGGCCCCGAAGGAGCAGCTGCATATCGAGTTTCCAGTCTAACGGCCCGATTCCCCGGTGTGCCCATTCCCGATCAGTAAACAATACCATAAAACCTACGGTTTCTATAACCTTCCCCGTCCCGCCATGAGATAACTTTACAACCGTCCCACCACCCATTTCTTTAACGCTTAAAACCACGCACTATGTTTGAACAAATTGACGACATCGTAGCTGCCTGTATCCCGCTTACAGAAGAAGAACGCCGCATCTTCCATTCGCTGCTGCGCTGGCGGCGGTTAAAGAAAAGGTCCCTTCTTCTACAGGAAGGCGACATCTGCAGTTTTGAGGCGTTCATCATAAAGGGTTGCATACGTAGCTACTACATCAATGAGGACGGCAGCGAGACCAATCTCAGCTTCGCCGTCGAAGGCGGCTGGATCAGCGATCCGCAGAGTTTTGACGACCAGTTCCCTTCCGATATGTTCGTCGAAGCGCTGGAAGACGGCGAGCTGCTGTTGCTCGATCATCGCGGCAAGAACGAGCTGCTCGCCCGCGTACCAAAGTTCGAGCGCTTCTTCCGGCTGCTCCTGCAGCGCAACCTCTCCTACCTGCAGGGCCGCTGGCGCGCATCGGTATCCCATTCGGCCGTTCAGCGTTATACGGCTTTCATCGACAACTATCCGCAGATCGCGCAGCGCGTCACCCAAACCCAGATCGCAAAATACATCGGGGTGAGTCCCGAATTCCTCAGCAAGATGCGCAGTTCCCTGTACAGACGGGCCGTTTGATCGAACCACACCGCGCATTCCCATCATCGGTCCCACGTATCCGTGCGATCTGGCGCGGCTTTTGCTATTTAACAAAATGTTATAGCGAACGGAGGACGTATTTTAACTGCAGCAACAACCGAAAATTGTGGAAAAAAAGCGCGCTCTCAAATTGTTAATATCACCTTAATTTGCTATGTTTGTGGTGAAATTCTGCTTACCCAATTCTCCTTTGGAATTCTTACCTACTAAAGTCTCATCTCCTAGCTAAATCTGGTTTCTCCTTTTCAGCCTATATCGTAGTTACATTTTAGTCACCCTAATTATTCATTAATTATGAAAAAGGCTTTACCCTTTGCAATCGCAATTCTATTCGTGTGCCCTGTGTTCTTTCCCACATCTGCAAACGCAAACGACGGCGGCAAAAGCAAAGGATCTTCACCCTCGGTATTACATCAAAATCATGGAAAGAGCTGGATCGACAAGGCCTGGGACGACCTCATGAATCTGTTCCGGAGCCATCACGACCCCAAAGGTCCCACAACCGGCAACCATGGCAATGACGGCAGCGGCAGCAACGGCAACAACAATGGCAACGGCAATGGCGGAAATGGCAACCACAACGGCTGGGGTACCCCTGGCAGTGGTACTCCCGGTGACGGCGGCAGCGGCGCCACTGGCGGCAACGGCGGCTCCTCCCCTTCTGCTCCCCTCGATGGAGGTCTCAGTTTGTTGATGATAGCCGGCGTCGGACTCGGTGTTAAAAAGACATTCGGAAAGAAAAAGACAGCTGCTCCTAAGTCTGAGGCTTAAACGCCAACCGGACGACAACAGCAACACCAAACCATCAAGGTAACCCCTACCTGTATCCGCAGTTGACACACTGACAACACCTTAATGCGTAGATCAACCGCCGACGCGAAGTCCATTCGCCAGTGCGGAGATACTCGCCAACCCCGGGACAATCCGCCAGTGCAAAGTCCATTCGACTGTGCGGAGATACTCGCCCACCCGGAGACGATCCGCCAGTGCGGAGACAGTTCGCCAACGCGCACCGTCCACACCGCGCACGACGACGACCATCGACCAGGCTTCACAACCTGAGCCGGTGCACAACATACGCCATCGGCGAGAAGAGAACGGACCTGAAACGATGTTTGAAGACACGGACTTTCGGAGATCTGCGTCGGGGAGAGGACGAAGGAATTCGCATCTTAAGGGTCAGTTTAAAGATTTAGACTAAAATAAAGGTTTTTGATGAAAAACAAGATTCCGAAGCCCGTAAAACTATTCCTGCTGAAGGCCACCCTCCTCTTCTCCGTATGGAAGCTTCTCTATCTGCTCTACCTACTTCCACACCGAACACTGGACAGGCCTCTCACGTCTGCACTGGGAGTAAGCACGGTTACAGCGCTCAACGCTTTCGACCGCTCGCAGCCCTACTCGACCGGCGCGGGTATCCATACCAAAAACCTTCCCGAAGGCGGCACGATCAGCGAAGCAGGCATGGACATCTTCCACGACGGCAACAGCGTATTGTTCATCGCCGACGCCTGCAACGGCCTCGAGCTGATGGTCCTCTACGCCGGCCTCATCATCTGCCTTCCATCGTCTTCCCGAAGAAAATGGCTGTTCATTACCGGCGGCATTCTCTTTATCGAGGTGATCAACGTGCTGCGCTGTATGGGCCTGGTGCAGGTCTACCGCCAACGGCCGGACTGGCTCAACTTCGCACATCACTATCTCTTCTCGTTCATTGTCTATGCGGCCATATTCTGGCTATGGTATATCTTCTCCCGTGACCGGGGCGTGATCAATAAATTTCATCTGAATGCGCAGGTTGGAGTACAATAGTGTTGAATGGCGCCGGGCCTTCAGCGGACTTACAAGACCCTTCCGGGGACTTTCCAGACCCTTCCACGGCCTTAGCCGGGCATTTCGCGGACTCAATCCCGGCACCCGCCTGGCAATAGGTCTCGCCGCAGTGATCCTGGTATATGCGTTCTACAAGGTCTGTTTATGCGATCCCCGTTTTCTCGAAACGACTCCCAGGTCGTTAAGACATGTTACCAAATTGGGCCTCGCGCTGGTCGTCTATGGTCTCGGCATCTTCGCCTTCCACAAGAACGGCCAGGACTGGGTCAGGTCCGTCTGGCATATCCTCTATATCGGCACCCTGGTCCTCCTCACCCTGACGGGCGTCTTCGACCTTTTGGGCGGCGGCCTGCCGATCCCCGTGCGCGTCCTCACGATTACGGTATTCGAGTTCCTCCTATCGCCGGTCCCGCTGGTGATCCTTGTCGTAGTCAGCCGGGTGATGGAAATGAACCCCACCAGGGCGTAGATCAATCCAGCAGCATATCAAATCATTTCACCACATACTTCTTCCTGAACTCATCCGGCGTCACCCCCTCATACTTCTTAAAGAATCGATTAAAATACGAGTTGTCCTGAAAATTCAGCTCATACGCGATCTCCGTCGCGGTCATACCGGCGTTCGTCAACAATCGCTTAGCCTCCAGCAGCACTCTGTCCCGGATAACCTCACCAGCGGGCCGCCCGACCAGCTCCTGACAAACCGCGTTGAGATGATTCGGGGTGATAAAAAGCAGCTCCGCATATTCGCTGGGGCGGCGAAGGGTCCTGTAGTGTTGCTCTATCAGTCGCTTAAAACCGTTCAACAGCTGCTGTTTCTGCGAGACACCCGCCGGCGAACCGGGCCGCGAGGTCTCGATACCATTCTGTACGGTCAGGAACAGCTGCAGCAACAACGTCCTCAAAAGGTCGGCATCTTTCTCCGCATGATTGCGATAGTGTTCCAGCATACTGTCCAGGACGGAATAAACCCTCTCCTTTACCGGTGAAACCATCTGCACCACGCTATCCTGGCTATTTCCGCTAAAAAAACTAAAACGGTCCAGATACGTCGGGCTCAGCAAAAAATTTCTCAGAAAATTCTCCGAAAAATTCACCACATACCCCTCAGGCTGCGAGTCGAACGACCAGCTATGCACCTGTCCGGGAGTCATAAAATAGATCTGCCCCTCTTCGACCGGGAACCGCCTAAAATCGATCGAATGACTCCCCGTCCCACCCTTAAAACAAACCAGGTGGTAAAAAACATGCCGGTGCGGGCTATGAAGATGTGGCGACTGCCGGTCAAGGTAGTTACCAAATTCCTCGATCATAAAATCTCCCGGGTCCAATGGCCTGGCCGTCAGGTTAGCGATCTTATAAACCGGGATCTTTTCTTTTGCCATACACCGGCAAATTACCCAAAATCGGGACCGCCGCAAAATGGTCAGCCCGCAACACGATCTTTATCCCAGGTATTTCTTCAACTCCGCAGCCGCATGCAGTATCAGCGACTTCGTCCCGTCCTCATTAGCCAGTCCATTCAACATCCCCCAGTCGTGTATCATCCCGTTGTAGCGAACTGTAGTAGCGGTCACCCCGGCCTCAACCAACCTCCGTCCATACGCCTCACCCTCGTCCCGCAGAATATCGTTCTCGGCCACCTGCAACAAATGCGGCGGCAAGCCCCGAAGGTCTTCTATAGTATTATTCAACAGCGAAGCATGCTTCTCCTTCCGGGCCTCCAGATCAGTCGTATACTGATCCCACATCCACTTCATCAACGGTTCGGTCAGGAAACGTTGCGCGCCATAAAGTTCATACGACTCCTGCTCGAACGTCGCGTCAGCCACCGGCCACATCATGATCGCCAGCCTGATCTTCGGCCCACCCTGCTCCTTCGCCATCAGGGCCGTCACACCGGTCATATTCCCTCCGACACTATTCCCCACAACGGCCAGCGACGAGCCATCCACCCCAATTTCCTTACCATTCGCAGCGACCCATTTCGTCGCGGCATAGATCTCGTTGATCGCCTGCGGATACCGTGCCTCCGGCGAGGGCGTGTAGTTCACAAAAACGGATGCATAGCCACTAGCCACAACCAGGTCCCGGACCAGTCGCCGGTGTGTCGGGTAATCGCCGAGTATCCATCCCCCACCATGAATAAAAACAAACACCGGCAACAAGCCAGCCACTCCGGAAGGCCTTACAATATTCAGCTTGATAGTATACCCGTCGGCCGAGATCGTCTTCTCCGACTCTTCAATACCCGAATAATCCACATTAAAAGCCTTCTGGGCGTCGATCAACACCTGGCGGGCGGCCAGCTTCGGCAGGCTCTCCACCGGAGCCCCGGCGTTCACGACCTTCAAAAATTCTTTTATCCCGGGGGTCAGGTGCTCGTCAACGAGGTAGTCGACGGGGTCGATAGTAGTTGTAGTGCTCATAATAGACGTTTTTTGGTTGTGATTGATCTTCAAAATTATGACCGTACCCCACCTCGTCAAAATGAACAAGGTTAAGGAATAGTCTTAATCCAGGTTAAGAAAAAAGGAATGAAAGCCGACCATCACCTGAATGAGTATTAAAGCATCAGGGGGTGATCTTTCTACTGTTTTGGACCGGAAAGGTGTTTGATCAGGAAAGCACGACCAGGATGGCCGAGTTTAACCAGTTGGTCGACTACGAGCTGGCGGTCGAATGAGACCTGGCGATGGTTCACGCTGTAACCATCCCGTGTTGCTTCCAAAATGGCATAGTAAGCGTCACGGTCGGGGGTGAGTGACAGACTGATCGCCCCGGGGTTTACTAAATGTATTCCCTTCCACCGGAGGTCAAGAGGGAGGTGGGTATGGCCCATACACACGAGAGTATCATCACAACCATCAAACAGCACTTCCAACTCATGATCCTTTATCCCCGGGTACACTCCCGTGCCATCGTCCCGTTGCGGAGACGCATGAACGCCGAGAAATCGGGTCCCATCGGGCAAGGTCAATCGTAACTCCAGAGGTAAGGCTTTCAGCCGGTCTAACCAGCCAGCGGCGGTGACCATGCCTTGCGTCCAGGCAAATGTATTTGCTACCTCGACCAGGGACGGAAGAAGCTTTGGATCTTGCCTGGCCTCGTCTATAGTCGGAGAAGGCCGATCTCCGGAAACGACATATCGATCCGTGTTACCCCGGATCATTCGCAGGCCAGGCAGCAGTGCCAGGCGTTCCATCACGCCGACAGGATCAGGTCCAAGGGCGACAACATCACCCAGGATCCAATATTCATCCACTCCGCCTTCGCGGGCAATACTCGCCAGGATGGCTTCAAGGGCAATTACATTTCCATGGATATCGGATAGAAGGGCAATTCTCATCAACTAAAAATAATAAATTTTCCCTAACCTTTCCATAAGGTCAGACACCCGCACGAGCCCTTGCACGGACCAATTTCTTTTTGTAGTTTGTAATCCCCCAATATTCAACCTATGGAAAACCTCAACCCCGCAATCAACTACCAGGCAGAGAACCTCCTCGACGACATCGGCGTTCATCTCGTCCCCGCGAGCAGCGGCAAACGTTTCCTCAATCGTCTGATCGACCTCATCGTCTTTATCGGAATTCTCGCCCTGCTGGTCTTTCTCAGTCCCGGATTTGCCGCTATCCTGGTGGTCCCGTTCGGGGCCGGCATCTCCTATGCCCTGTATATCGGTCTGATGGAGACGGCGCTAAAAGGCAAGACCCTGGGCAAATACATCACGGGTACGCGGGCGGTACAGGAAAGCGGCGCACCGATAACCGCCGGCAACGCCTTCGGCAGGGCCTTCAGCCAGATCGTCCCTTTCGAGCCTTTCTCCGCCCTGGGCTCCCCCTGCAATCCCTGGCATGACCGCTGGACACACACCACTGTCGTTGACGAAAAGCAGTCCCAGGGTATCTGAAGTTAGTCGTACCGGGTCTCCGAAGTTGGTCGTACGGGGTCTCGGAAGTAAATCAAACCGCATCTAGGTGGTACAAACCGTTCTTCCATCTACCTTCCTGCAAACCCGCACCTGTCTGCAGTTGCGGTCCATTGCCTCTGCGAAAATAAAATGTATCTCTTTCAGCGCGATGTGCTTCGCAAGCCTTCTGCGCTGCAGGACGCGTTGGAACGCATCTATGAGGTCTTCATAAGTGTGCTGTCGGCGGTGGTCGCCGTATTATCCAGAGAGACCGCCACGACGATCGCCATTTTTAGTTACCCCTCCTACTCCAATTCGTCTTCTATTCTGGGTGAATAAAAGTCAAAAAGGCGACTCAGACTGACTAATATTTCTCTTTCAAAAAGCTTATTCTTTCTTTCGTAAAAAAATTTCCTTAGCATTATCCTTCTATATCCCAAATCCGCATGATGGATGGCTCTATGACAGTTGGGGCAAAGACAGATGATATTCTCTGGGACATCTAGGCTGTTTTTAAATTTTCCTTGCAAACTCATGGGAATAAGATGGTGCGCTTCCATGAAGGGACGCCCTTTTTTCATGGAATCAAAAGTCTTGTGTCCCGTGTCATATTCACAGCAGTTGCCCGCATTCTCCAGAGCCTTGCTTGACCACTCGGGATCCCTAGGCCAAGAAAATCGGTCAGTGGATTTCGATTGATCCTTTCGAGGAATAGCCCCTTTAGGAAGCTCTCTAGTAGAACGAAGGTCTTGAATCTTAGCTTGAAAATCTTGTTCATTTTGATCGCCAAGAGCAATGATAGAGCCTTCTACCGACTCTTTCAACTCTTGATAAACCCTTACCAATCGCCTCAAATCCTTGACTAATTCTTCGTCCGACGGAATTGCCCCCCTTTCATACCGCTTGCTAAAAATATTTCCCAATTCATAGCCCCGACCAAGGTCGTCATCGTCAATTTTAAGGGATATTGGATCCTCTAAGAAACCGTCTGGAATCGTTAGGACTTCCCGTAAAAGCTTAGTTACGGCGGCAATTTCGCGCTCCGCCCTCTTTGCACCAAAGGTCTGATTGTAAAGCGTCCAACCCTGATTCAAGGAGAGATAAACGCCTGACAAATCAGCAGAAAAAAGATAGACGATATAGTATTCCTCCTGCGGTGTTAGCGTAACATCCTTGTCCATTATGCACAAATGCGGAATATCCGCCATCCGTCCTTTTCCAACAGATCCCTTAAACTTATAGTTTTCCGGAAGCTCACTCCTTCCCTCTAGTTCAGTCTCTATGCGAGCCAAGATTTGAATAGCATCTAAATCATTCATTTTTTTCGGAGAAGGAAGGTTGGTATACGTTATCTTATCCTTAAGATAGGTGGCAAGGAAGTCCTCGAAATATCGATTTAGCAAGGTAAAAGGTTTAAAAATGGAAGAATCGCCGAATCCCTATATCTTTGTTTCCCACCCGTTTTGGGTGATTAAAAATAGTAGAATCATGCAATCCTGGCAAGACTACCAGCAAAAAAATAAAGATCGTTTCCTCAGCGAGCTCCTCGAGCTCCTCCGTATACCCTCCGTCAGCGCCCGCAGCGAGCACAAACCCGATATGCAGAAATGCGCCGAGGCAGTAGCCCGGCGCCTCAAAGAGGCCGGCGTCGACAAGGCCGAAATATACCCCACCGACGGCCACCCGGTAGTCTATGGCGAAAAGCTAACCGACCCGAACAAACCAACGGTCCTCGTATACGGTCACTATGACGTACAGCCGCCCGATCCGCTCGACCTCTGGAAAAGCGGCCCCTTCGACCCGGTCATAAAGGACGGCAAGATCTACGCCCGCGGCAGCGCCGACGACAAGGGCCAGTTCTACATGCACGTCAAGGCGTTTGAAACGATGGTTCAGACCAATTCCCTCCCCACCAATATCAAATTCATCATCGAAGGCGAAGAAGAGATCGGAAGCCCCAGCCTGGCCAAATTCCTCACCGCACACAAAGACCTGCTCAAGGCCGACGTCATCCTCATCAGCGACACGGCCATGCTCAGCATGGATAACCCGTCCATCGACATCGGCGTCCGTGGCCTATCCTACATCGAGGTAGAGGTCACTGGCCCCAACCGCGACCTGCACAGCGGCGTCTATGGCGGCGCGGTAGCCAACCCGATAACAATGCTGGCGAAGATGATCGCCTCCTGCCACGACGAGAACAATCATATTACGATCCCCGGCTTCTACGACGACGTGATAAATGCGACACCCGAAGAACGAAAATTAATGTCTCAGGCCCCCTACAACGAAGAAGAATACAAAAAAGACCTCGGCGTAACCGAGCTCTGGGGCGAAAAAGGCTATACCACCAACGAGCGCACCGGCATCCGTCCCACCCTCGAGCTCAACGGCATCTGGGGCGGCTACACCGGCGAGGGCGCAAAGACGGTCCTCCCCTCCAAAGCCTACGCGAAGATCTCTGCGCGCCTGGTCCCCAACCAGAAGGCCGGCGTCATCACCGAAAAGCTGCTCAACTATTTCAAGAGCATCGCACCCCCCGGCGTCACCGTCAAGGCAGAAGAGCACCACGGCGGCGAGCCCTATATGACCCCGATCGACAGCAAGGCCTACAAGGCGGCAGCAAAGGCGATCGAGGCGACCTTCAAAAAAGCGCCCATCCCAGTCCGCGGCGGCGGCAGTATCCCGATCTGTTCCCTATTCGAAAAAGTCCTGGGCGTGAAGATCGTCTTCATGGGTTTCGGGCTGGACAGCGACAACCTCCATTCCCCCAACGAGAAGTTCGACCTCGTCAATTTCTACAAGGGCATCGAGACGATACCCTATTTCCATAAATTTTTTGCGGAATTGGAGGGATAGGTCAGCGCAGACCTATTCCTCATCCTTCGGCGGCACGTCCGGCGTCGCTTTATCATCGTTCTTCTCCACCCCTTTCCTTATCTTCTGCATAACAGAAGATATCGGCCCCTTCATATGTTCTTCGGGATCGGTCGTTCCGAGCGTCTCGGGGTCCGGCTGGCGCGCGTCTGAATTACCTTTATTGGGCGGATGCTGCAAATCCTTCTTATTACGCTTATCCATGGCGATCAGTTTCCAAACTCCGCCAAAAAAAGCATGCCAGGGGCCAGGGCGATTCACCGACCCTCCAATTTCTCCAACTTCTTCCTCGTATCAGGGAACTCCCGCAGACTCAGCGCCTTTTCCCAGCTTTTGATCGCCATATCCTTCTTCCCCTGAGCAAGATACCAGTCCCCCATCGAGTCATAGACGTTAAAACTATTCGGATAGTTCTCCACATTCAGATGAAAATAGTAGAATGCCCTGGAAGCCTGCCCGTGACCCAATAACGTATACCCGATATTATTGACAAAGACTTCCGGTGGCGCGACGGTATATCCCATTCTCCGGCTGACTGCAGCATAATGCGCCGCCAGCAGCGTATCCCCCTTAAAGCCGGGATCCTCAATTTCATCATGCCGGAGATCGAATCTATAAAAATCGAAAAGCTTCATCAACCCATCGTATTCCGCGACCAGCGGCACGCTACCGTGATTGTATTCGGGATAATACTTCCAGCCGAAGTAGAGATGCTCCGCAGTGGCCGTCCGCATCAACGTATTACGCAGCATAAATATCGACTGCATATGCCGGCTGAAGACCGTGGCCGTGTCGTGCATCACGCTGACGGTATCCAGTCCCGGCTGCAGGCTATTGGCCCCCGCCAGGAACAACGACGCCCCATGAAAATCCATGCCCCCTGTCTGCACCCGCTGCAACAGCCTGGCCTTATCCCACCACATCGAAGGATCGATGGCGAGGTGGGCATTAAATAGTCCGGGGTGATTAACGAGCGCGTCGACCGCCATCAGTCCACCGAGCGAATGGCCGATAAAGACGCGATACGGCGCGGTCGGATACGCGGAGTCGATATGCGGTATCAGTTCGCTGGCCAAAAAGTCCATGAACTTCGGTCCTCCCCCGCTGTGATTCGCGGCGCCTCTTCCCATCCGTACTTCGGTCGTATCACGCGTAGGCGTCAGATCGCGGTTGCGGTCGGTATTTTGAATGGCGACGACGATCATCTCCGGAAAAGCCAGACCACCGTCATCGCTTAGCTGCTTGATCATAGCCGTGACGCTGAAAAAATGCGAGTCGCCGTCGAGAAGGTAGACGACAGGGTAGCGTCTTTTGTAAAAATAGGTATCATAATAACTGCCTGGCAGAGACACCAGGATATGCCGCTGTTCGTTCAACACGCGGGAATATAAGGCTTCGGTCTTTCCGATGCGGATGGAGTTATCGGCAGCGGCGGGTCGTGCTGCATCATCCGCCGAGGTTTGGCCAAAGGCGTACGCGCACATACACGCGCAGACGACCACGAAAAAGGTCCTTTTCATATTTGAAGGTTTTGCGGGTAATGTTACGCCATCTGCCCGACCAAAACATCCAAATGTGATAAAACTCCCTCAAAATGTGATAAGATCTCAGTGTTGTACTTTCTTGTCGGTCTGCCAGGCGCCGGCGCCGCTCTCGTCGACGATGGTGCGTTCCTCATGATATGGTTCTATAGAAGCGCCACCCGCCACCTGCTTGACGTCCCCAAATTTCCCCATCAGCGTCCCATAGGCCAGAACATGCGGCTTCATGGCCTCCTCGACCGCAGCCCTGCTGGACCCCGGCCTCAGATCCAGTCCCCTGTCCAGCGCAAAAACGTGAAAAAAGTACCGGTGCAGCCCCGACGGCGGACAAGGCGGCGTATATCCCATTTCTCCCCGGCTGTTCAGCCCACTCACCCCCTGTCCACTATTTTCACTAATGCTGTTAGCGGGTTGAATATCGAAGACCACCCAATGCGTAAAATACCCTTTAGGAGCATCCGGGTCCTCCACGATGAGAACCATGCTCTGCGTACCATCTGGAACACCGTCAATTACAAGTGTAGGATTAAACCCCTTCCCCTTACACGTAAATTTAGTAGGTATCAGCCCTCCTTCTACAAATTCCGGGCTCGACACAACCAGTGTCTTCCGTGGCTTTTCCATAACTAGTCTTTCGGATGCTACAGAAAATACTGTGCCGAAAGGAGAGTCTGGCAAGACCTTCTGTCGCAAAACCACCCAGATGTCTGTGTATTTGAGAGCTAATTCACCACCGTCACCCGAACCATCGCATTCACGCTAGGTTTCTCTTTTACTTTTGCGTAGATGGTTATTACACCCGGCGAGGCTCCCAACGCCGAGAAATCAACAGTGCCCTGACCATCGCTATTCGTGGCAACGTTATTATTGAATTGACCCACTGAAGTAGCGCCATTATCCAGGAAGGCGCTATACTCGATCTGAAAATTCGGGCTGGATTTGCCGACCGTCCGGAGCAGCTGGGTATGGATAGTAATCTTATTAGCTGCTCCCGTTGTTAGCACAAAATCCGTCGAGATTGTCATATCATCCGGGTAGGCCCTGGTAAAAGTAAACGTTCGGGTCCTCGTTACATTTCGATGAGTAATAGACACCAGCGCCGTCCCTTCCGCCGCGCTTTTTATGGACGTAGCTGCAATCCCGCTTTCATTCGGAGTCACTGATTGAGACGTTTGACCATTTGAAAAGGTTCCGTTATCCGTCGCAAAAGATACCGCCCTGGATGCCGGAAGCGTATTGTTATTTATTACTGCTCTAAGCTCAAGTTCGGATACCCCATCCGCGGGTACGCTGGTCGCAAGACCGTCGTCGAACTTCACGATCGTATTTGGGTCAGGGGCTATAAATTTAAGGGCCGTGGAGACGGAAAAGCCGTTACAGGCAGCAGTAATATTGGCTGTTCCCGGTGCGTCCGATTTGATCGAAGTGTTGACGGAACCGTCGGCGCCGGCAAGCAGGGTGATTGTCGCCTGTTGATTGGTAAACGTCCCCAGATCGGTCGTTAGCGTTACTTGCCTTTTGTCCTGGGGCGTATTTTTATCGATCTGGACCGTGACAGTCCGGGTAGTAATATTATCGGCAGTTATGGGATCGATGCTGAAGCTGTCGAACCTGATGAGACCTGACAGATCTGCCTGCATACAGCTGACTGTCTTGGTGATGGAGAAGGTAGACACCGTGGCTTTGATCGTCGCCTTGCCGATCTGGCTGCTGTGAAAATAGACGGTGGCTTCTCCGGAGCTATTGGCGGTTTGCGTAATGGAATTGGTATCATTCGAAAACTCTCCCAGATCGGTGGTAAATTGTATAGACCGGTTTTCCGATGAAGCGTCCGGCGGTATGATAGCGGTGATTTTGAGCGTCGTAGTATTATCGGCCGCGAGGGTTTCTTCGTCGGCATTGGCAAAACGAATAATATCTGCCAGCGGAATGTTTTCCTCTTTACAGGACGACAAGTAAAGAAACGCCGAAAAGATCAGCGCGGTATATAGAATTCCAATTTTCATAGAATGGCTATTTGTGTGGAAGTAGGTTTGGTCGCACCATTGCTCACATCGGTGGCGAAAACGCGTACAACAAACGAAATTTTATCATTTCCATTATCTATAAAATTCAAAAGCCTTGATCTATTCATCGCAGAGCCGTTCAGCGTCACCGTTCCGCCTGGCAGCGTCTTTTGCCCGTTTGAGAAAAATACCTTGTTGGTTGGACTGAGGCGGTATTCGATGCTGACCCGTGTACTTGCAGTGCCGCTCAGCTGGAATGAGATGGTTGATGATCCGGGCAATTTGATAGCGCTTGGATCGGAAGCGCAGTTTGTTATATCGAATGGCATAAGTGATAGTTTTATTCTGTTTTGAGCGGTGTTGGGTTAAACAAGCTTTTGAAAGCCGAGCCTATATCATAGTCGAAGGACACCGAAAAGAAGCCGTTGACTCCTATCTTCTCGTCTCCTATGAGCGGATTCGTATTGGTCTTCTTAAAAAACACCCAGCCACCGTTAAGACGCAAATTATCGGTAACGCGATAGCCCATTCCACCCAAAAGGTTAAAAGTGTTTCCGATAAGATCGTCCCGCCTTCCGGTCTTGGCGACGGAGACAAAGCTCACTCCGACCAAAAAGGAGAAGCTCCGCAGAGGATTGTAGTCGCCCGAATAGATAGGACGGTCCTTGTTCACCGGCCTGAGATAGATATTGGTGCCCAAATAAGGTGTCGCCCGGCCCAGCGCTGGAAAGAAGGCGACCCCGATGTCCATGCTCATATAATAGCTTGCCCGTATCTCATAAGACTGGATGAGATTGTCCTCCGACACGATCAGATCTGCATAAATTATGTTGGCAAGCGCGGTAGTAAGATCGCCCGCAAATTTTTCGACGCCCTCTTGCGCGCTGGCCGGTCCGGCTTTATACAACAGCATTTTTCGTTGGAGGAACTGGAGCATGTCCAGGATATTCGGCATTTCGCTTTTGTATTTGGCCGATTGTGGTGCGACGCTTTCCTTGGTATTGGCGATGGCTTCACTGAGCGTATTGAGAACATTTGTCAGGTCGGCCTCGGACAGAGACACGTCCGGGTCCATATTTTCGGAAAAGGTTTTTAAAGCAGCCAGGTCATTTTTAAGTGTTGTATACTCAGGGCTTGCAGCAAAGTGGGAGGTATGGCCAGCGATGCTGTCCAGCATGTGCCCTTCATTAAAAAAGAAGCTCGTATTCGCGTTCAGGGCGATCAACGGTTCGTGGAAAGTCGTATCGTAGAGCCGCGACAGCCCCAGCAGGGAAGATTTGATAAGGCCATAGTAATTATCCTTGAGCCCGGCCCTATCCAGGGTCAACTGACGGGTTTGCAGATATTTGGCCAGCGTTGTGATGACTGCTTCGCTGGCATTTTCGACTTCAGTCTTCTCCAGCTCGAAATCGTTGCGGTCGTTCAATCGTTGTTTTAATAGGCTCAACAGCTGATCGGAGATCAAAGACGTCATTTTTCCCGTCTCATCTTCAGTTAGCTTTCGTTTTATCCTGAACTCAAAGGTATAGGGCCTGTTGGGCAACAAAGGTATCAGCGCCCGAAGGACGAAAGGGCTCTGATCGTCGAAATTGTTGAGCCAGGGTTCGCTAAAATCGGCCTCAGCAAAATGGGCCCTGGTAAGAGGGCCCTGCTTATAGGCAAAAGAAATGGAGATTAAAGACGGGTCGTATTTTTCCCCTGTTATTTGAAACGGTACGTCGAAGGGCAGCTGATCTATAAAAGCCTTTCCGTTCAGCTTAAGCCTGACCTGTTTGACTCCGGGTTTCAGGGGAGGCGGGTCTGGCGCCGGTGTATCGCCTCCATCAGCGGTAGCCGTCGGAATAGCGGCTTTTGCTGCTGCGAGATGCTTGACCGGCTGAGCTTGGCTTGTTCCTTTTTGGGGAAGGTTAAGCGCTGCGACGGTGATAACGGTAAATAGTAGATGGAATCGGTTCATGGTAACAACATTACCACAAACCTAACGAGAGGAGCGAGCAAAAAAAACGGGAAAAACACCGATATAGCAGATTTAAGCAAAAATGGGTGTTTTCACGGGGTGGCGATCATTGAGAATGAGCTAATTTGGTTGAGACAAAAGATATTTTTTTATGGCACAATCCATGTCCACGATAATCGCCAAGGCGAACGAATACCTTAATAAAGCCAGCCTAAAGGCACGCTGTCATTTTGTAATGTCTGAAAACGCTGGGCGGGAGAACTTGCTGCTCGGATTAATTACCGCGATTTTCTCCACTATAGTGGGCACTACCATATTTGCGGCTATCGCACAAAAAAGCCAGGCGCTATGGATACAGATCGCAACAGGTTTTATGTCTGTGGCAGCGGCAGTGCTGGCGGCCTTGCAGACATTTTTCCGATTTAGTGAACTCTCGCAGCAAAACAAGACTGCTGCAGTTGGGTATGATAAGATAAAGGTCTCGCTCGATCTTTTTCTGCTCACATTCGACCCCGCTAGCACGCAGACCGACCAGGCTCTGGCGGCGCTTAAATCCATAACCGAAGAGCTTGAAAAGATAGAAGCCGCTTCTCCGAGCGTTCCCGACTCCGTTTTCAGGAAAATCGTCAAAGGGTAACCGTATACTGTAGGTAGATGGGCTTGTCCGAATTTGGAAAATTCTCCCGGTCGAATACTTTTTTTCCGAGTCTCGTCGGATCAAGTGTTTTCGACGGAGCATTCTTAATTTCGAATTCGTCCATTATAAAAAGCCGACCTTGGCAACGACGAATCAGCTCTCTCATAAGAGGGGTATTTGGCATTGTGCTTTTCCAGCCCTTTGCGATGCGACGACGGTCTAGGGTGGCCATGGCCGCTAGAGAAGGGTCTTCCATCATCATCACACCTTTTTCCAGGGCCGTGCCGTTATAGCTAAGGTGGTGCCCCACTTTATAAAATCGGGTCCGGTTGAGCAAATCTTCTACAAGGTGCTTCTTGTTGGCGCCTTTTTCTTTCCAGGCTTCAATTGCGTGCCAGCTTTCCCAGCTGCCGTATTCGGCGTCACCCGGCAGAAGAAGCACCGGCTTTCCAGGATGATCCGACTCTATGGCGAGAGCCAGGCTGGTATTGTTAATATGGCTGTTCAGCCTTAAGGCAAGAGACCCCGCGCTGGTTAGCCAGTCGGTGTCGATCTTACGCCATTCACTGGCTGGGTTGTGGTAGGCATCCCTTACAGCGTTTTGGTCTGTTCCATGAGTCAGGGAGTCCTGCTGGCTGTTTACGATTTTGGCAATTGTCGACTGCCTGTCCTCGTCGAGAAGGTAGCTTTCGTTGAACGGTATGTCTCTCTTGCCCATTCCGAAATCATCCATTTGCATAAAGGCTGTAACAGCTAGGGCGCTTTCAAAAAAATTAAGCTTTCGCCTAAATACGTCCACACCTTCCTTTCCGTCCTTAAAAATATAGTCCCTCTCGAAGGGCGGACCGAGTACGAAGAATTTAAATCCGGGCAGCTTTTCGATGACCACCGTTTCGCCCGGGGAAAGATGGCGTATCCTGGTCTTCTTATCGCTTAACAGCTATTTTATTTTTAACATTCCGGGGAGAGATGCTCCCGGGTCCTCGCCCCCAACGGAAAGATTGATTTCCGCCAAAGTATCGAGTCCCGCGATAAAAGCCTTATCGCTGTCAACTATGGCCTGCTTGTACCTGTCCTCCTCAGGACGGCTTTCAAACGCTGAGGCCTTGACTTTCATGGCCCGGATTGCCTTGCCAAGAGCCTGTTTCATCTTTTTACGCTTTTCCTGTAGCTGCCTGGCCCTTCCTTTCGGGTCTTCTGAGTCTTCTGTCCATGCGAACCAAGCTTCGCCGATCATGAATTGTTTAAATATATCCTCACACTTGGCAAATCCGTTGACATGATCGTTGTGCTCGTGGGTCACGACGAGAAGATCAAGGTGCTTGCCCACGTAGCTAGCCAAGTGTTGTATGTAAGGCTTGAAATCTTCGGCAGTGCCTTGACAGCTACCACAGTCAATCATGGCAGTAAACCTTGTAGCGCTGCCGCTGAGGAACTTTAGAATAAGGCAATCTCCTGTGCCAAGACAATACATGCGGATGCTGACCCTATCAATTTTTTTCCCAGCCAATGCCCGGGAAGAGTGGCCCTTTACTGAGGTTTTATTTGCTTTTGCCATGTCGGTTAGGATTGATGTAGGAAAGAAAAAGGCTCGGTGACATTGCGCATTCCATTGCCGAAATAGAGGGAGAACTGACTGAAGCCCTGATCTCCGTCTTCCTGCTGGAATAGGTATTGTCTTTCCAGCCGCCCTTTGTCAATATCCGGCTCCCCCCTTTCCAACGACTGGATATCGAGGAGAGGCCGTGCAATTGCATATTTCAGCCGCAGTTGGTCCAAATCGAAGATAAGGGTGCAGCCACCCCAGAACTCAAAGCCTCCCTCGGGCACAGGTGTAGACTCTCCATTACTTGGCGGGATATAATATCGATCGAACTTTCCGTTTTGGTACACTACTCCGCATCGTTGAACAATGGAAAAAACTACCTGATTTACCTGATTGCCATCGGGACCAACGCGCGAGACAAGCCGAAGATTTTGTATCTGGAAGGATGGGCCGGAGCCACGTCCAGCTTGGTGAACCCCGAACTCATTGTACCCATCGACGAAAGCCAGACCGGTGATGCGTGCGAAATCTTCAGATTTGGAGAACTTGCCACTGATTCGCTGGTGAAGGCCCAAAAGTTTGTTGTTCGGGTCTTCAAAGTCACCGCGAATATAGGTTTTGGTTTTATTATAAATCTCTTCGCGGGTGGTCTTATAGCGGATTGCGTCCGCATAGTCTCGTAGAAAGCCGTTAATAATGCCCAGCAGTCGCATGGTCTCTTGGCTAAGATCGGAAATATTGCCGGTGGTTCGGGTATGCGAAGATGCTTCCCCTTGCGCGTTTAGAGAGTAGCCAATATTCAACGCCGGATAGCGTAGGCTGTCGACGCTCAGCGTCCGGATTCCTTCGGGATAGATCCCCCGCTTCCGAAAGGCATCGATAAAAGCCAGCCGATAGTCTCGCTTGTCATCGCTGACGAGATCGGCATCGGCCGTGATGATAGCCCTCAAATAATCGCCAAAGGTCAAGTCCAGCGGCGGACAATAGTCAATAGCACGGATGCACATCTGCAGCACATGGCCGGCAGCCTTTGACGCCTCGTCGGCTAGGCGGTTGACAAGGTCGGGATGCAGCTCTCCTTGCCTGAGAATCCCTGTTCCATCCGAAGCGATACGGATGAGGTCGGCCACCCTGTCCTTATATATGTTTAGAAAGGCCTCAAAGACAGCTGATACTAGAATGCTGCCTCTAGCGTGCGGCTCTTTTACCGTCCGATAGTCCTCCGGATTGGGAATCTTCGGTTTCCACTGCCTGGTCAGCTCGTCGATCTCTCCGATGGCGTCGCGAAGGCTTCCATAGTCTCCGATTGCCGAGCCGAACTCCTGGGCCAGCTGACCCAAAAGGTTTTGGGATGCGAGATCGCCCTTGGTCTTGGCAATTTGGTGCTTTAGAACCTCCGGAAACGTGAAATGCTGAAATAAAGCCACGATATCTGCAAATGCTTCGTGGAAGGCCAGCATGTCGGGATTAGTCGGCTCGTTATAGTTAGTATGCATTCCGTCGAGGATGGCATGCGTGGTCTCGTGCGCGACGATATCATGGCTAAGACAAGTGAAGACCAGTGAGTCCGGCATATGCAGCGTTTCGTCCGCCGGGGTTGAGCTAAAATAGCCAAATAACAGGGCTTTCTTCAGCGGGCTATAGTAGGCGTTGGCTTCCCGCATGGCGTGTGGATATACCCTCAGCCGCTGTACATAGGTTTCGTATTCCTTACCGGTGACCCGGCGGCAAGCCCAGATGATTTTCCGGCCCAAGGCCCGTTCAAAATTCTGGATGGTCAGCATCACGACAGAGTAGACCATCTGCTGGTGAAATCGGGGATCGCTTTCGCTGGGGTCTAGCCCATCCTGGGCAAGGACATTAGTATGGTTAAGATCGACCGGCTGATAAAAGGCATCAACGGTAGGATCATAGTCGATGACCTCGACGTACTCTCCCTGTGGCCCTGGGCTAAGACTTTCCCACTTGATCTTATATACAATATCATTGATTGTGGCAGTGTCGATCTTTAGCGAAAGGCTAGGGTCAAAAGCATATCCCCGCAATTTCCTGAAAGGTGGCGTTTTATTCATAGCATAAAAGCTTCAAAAGTTTTTAATCTTCTTTCCGTTCGTAGCAGTACTTGTTCAATTTTGGATCGTGCTCCTTATAGAAACATTTTTTGGGCTGTATGCTCGACGACAGAGCGATTCTTGCCTGAACGGGCTCATCCATCCGGCCAGGAATATCAAAGATATAGGCGAACAGGCCCAGCTTCTCACCTGCGGTCTCATCCTCTTTATCTTCGACAAGGCATTCAAGCATCAAGGCCGTCCGGTCCTCTTCATGCGAGGCGGCATCGTCACGATCTCCATGTCGCTTTCGATAATCCAGGTATTCTGTATACCAATCGTGAATTTCCATTTCTAGCCCGCTCATGACCAGACATTCCTGGCAAACATTGGTTGCATAAATCATCGGCTTCTTATTCTCGGCGCTCCTGATTTGCGCCAGAGTCTGGGCGTGAGGATGCATGTAGCCCTTGTGACGTCCCGCAGAGATGCCGAGTATTGATGCCTCCTTGTCTGGCAGGACTTTTTGCCAGATGTCCGGGCTCGAAGAGTTTTTGCTGCCATGATGGCTGACTTTGACAAACTGTGAAGAAAAGCCGCCTAGCTTCTCGACATAGGGATAGCGAGGATCATTATAATGTTCGAGGCATTCTTCCCAGATAGCCCTGTGAGTGTCGCCTCCAAAAAGCATGTTATGGCAGCCATATTGTATACGGAGGATATGTGACATCAGGTTGTTGTCGGTATCACCTTTACGGTCAGCGGCTGTAAGTACGTTTTTTACCAGGTTGAAAGTCGCTTCTTTGTAATAATCGTCCAGGTGAGCTTCCAGAGGGCCCATGTTTACCGCCTCAATATTTGAGCACGGACATGGCTTCCTCAACGGCTTTATGCCAACAAGATACTCTCCCTTGCCTACATGGGCATTCCGATACCGGTCCCCAGGGAGCTCACCGCGCTTCCACCTATCGAAGTCCTCCAGAAAGCTGAGCAAATTCTCGTCATACAGTTCTTTGCTAAAGACCAGCGGAGGCTGCTCATCTGGATGACGTTCGAAAATGTCATCTAGCTTTTCCCGTAGGACATAGTAAAGCTCCTCTTCTGTGCGGGCGGCGCCCATCCATATATCTTCGATCAGCACCCCTTCCTTTGTCAGCCAGGATACCATCTTGGAAATCCCTTTTACGTGATCCACATCAACATGCGATATACACAAAAAAGCAATCACTATTTTACCGAACTCTTCTGGAGCAAGCCTTCTTTTCAGATCACGGAAATAGCTGAGCGCAGGCGGCTCTGGCATTTTGCTCGATGCATCGTAATAGAAGTCGATGACTCCGTATTGGCCACCGGGAAATTTCAGCAAAATATGATCCCCTTGTCCAACATTAAAAAGGTAGACTTCCATTTTACCGGTCGACCGGTGAATCTCGAAAGAGCTAATTCTTTTCATATAGCTAGCTAAATAGGTTCAATATTATAAGCAGCGGTCCCTCCCTCCAGCTTGAACATCGTGTATTCGAACCGCGCATATTCCTCCAGCCCCTTTTCCTGCAGGAGCTTGTGCTGAAATGCCTCCATCCTTCGCAGGCCTTCAGTGCCAATGCTTTCAAGGTTAACGTATGCTTTATTGCCTTCAACCTTTTCGATAACTCCTTTATAAATATCGATCACCTGGGGCAAGCCCTGCTGATGAAAATAGGCCAGCTGCCGATCGATGGCCGCATTCCCTTCGTCCTGGACCTCAGCTTTCTTCTTTAATCTTTTGAAAAGGTATTTCTGGCTGAGCAGCTGTGCATACGAGCTCAGTTGCTTGAAAAAATAATTGGCTGATTTTGCATTGATAGCGCCTATCAGATAAAGGTCAGCAGTGAACTGACCGGCCACGATTTCCCCAATAGTCTTGTCGAACGATCGTTCATCGACCCTGTTTTTTTGCAAAAACCGATCTATGCTGCTTTCGTCCATTTTTATCTGCGCCTTTTCAGACTCGAATTCATCCAAGCCCTGCCGTACTCTGTCGGTCTTCAGCTTGAACGCGTGCGTTTGCTGCCCCGTCTCCAGCGTCGGCGACTCCTTAAATATTTCCTTGAAATGCTTGTTGCTGTATACCCGCCACGAGAAAGGCCCATTGCGCCATAGGAAATTACCAGGGCCAGGTATGTTCACAAGACGATTAGCCAGAAAAATTTCCGCAACACCGGGATACGTACCAGGCATGACGTCTAATGAGCTGACTTCGATATCAAAATCCAGAAACTTAGCGGCTAAATCAGGAATAAAATCGTTCTGTCTTTCCCAAGCGATGCCCTTCGCGCTAGCCATGTATACGCGCGACGTCGGCATTGATTTTTTAAATCCATCGCGCAAATCCGGCTCGTTGGTAGAATACATTCCGATTAGCATATCAGGGAACTTTCGGCTCAGATAGGATGCGATATCCAAGCCATCAAACCGCCCTTTATCCCCTAGCATGATTGGGATAGTTTTCTCCTTGCCAACCCAATTGACCAGCCGAAGGTCAATAAAGGCGGTATGATAGCGTTTTTCAGCAAGCAACCGCTCACATTCTTCGACTGACGTCGGGGCCTTCACATTATGAATATTATGCTGCTGCAACGAGCTAAGGGCGGTGTCTCTCGCATCTTCGTCGTCATCGATAATTAAAAAGTCCTCTCCTTCTTTTATCATATTATTGCTCCTCCTCTACTTTTTGCGTTACGGGTAATTCGACGGTAAAGACCGTCCGTTTGTTGCTAGAGGAATACCGGAAAGACCCCTTATGCTTCTCGACCGCCAGCCGGCAAGTCGCCAGACCCAAACCGGTACCACCCTCTTTGTCAGTAACGTAGGGAACTGTGATTAGGTCATACAGGTCGTTATTGATGCCTATGCCATCATCGATCACGTCAATTCGGATGTTTTCGCTGCCTTTCCTTTGCATGCGCACTTCTAGGGTTCCTCGTTTGTATAGTGCATGGCAGGCATTGGCCAGGAGATTTTGAAGCACTTTCTTGACCAATACCTCGTCACAAATGATCCGGATGTCCTTAGGGTACTCTTTTTTTACCGTAATCAGCTTTTCTCGCAATGCGGGCTCCAGCTCGTCCAGCTCTTTTTCGATGAGAACAGATATATCCGACTCCTTTAATTCTAAAGAGACCTCTCCCTTGTAGTAACGTTCGAAGTCGGTGAAATTTTCATCCAGCTTAATAATGTTGGATTTCATCTTTGCGAGATGCGCGCCAATACTTTTATAGTCGATGTTTCTCTCCGACGCGCTGAGCTCGTTCATAAGCATCAGGTACCTGCTCGACAGGTTTTTGAACGCGCGTTTGGCATCGTGCAGCATTTGTCCTGCCAGCGTATCGTTCATAGCCGCCTCCGACATTTGCATCTTTTTTACCAGCAAACGCCTGTTCAGCTCAAACTTGAAGGCTGTATCGATCACCCCCGCCGCAAACGATGCGAACGTGTGGATGATTCGCTTAGTATCTTCAGTAAATATCACCGGTCTTCGAAAATTGACGAACAGGACTCCCACGGGCTGCTTGCTGCCAATCTTGCTCACGAGCCGGATAGCCGCCAAAGACTGTATACCTTCGCGAGGCCAGAATTCTGCGTCGAAATGGCGGTTAGCATATGTTGGCCGTTTGCGCGTCCGGTATCGCTGATACTCCTTGTCTGAGCTAAAATACTGGCTTTCATCGGATAGAATGATCTCGGCTAATCCTACATGATCTTCAGATCGGCCAAAGATTTTCTGAAGACCAGGATCGTAAAATTCCTCCCGGTGCGACCAGGTGACGTCCCTATAAATTACGTCCTTACCATTTTCGGACTTGAAAAGTATAACGGGATCGGCGCCCAGGAATTCCATGGCCTTTTTTGTGATAACCTGCAACGTGCTGTCCAGGTTGCCCAATTTGAAAGAGGCTGCAATTTCAAGGAAGGAAAAAATTACCAGCTGCAATTGAATAGTAATGGCGCATTTGTTGGCGATGACCCGAAGAAACTGTACGTCCTCGCTGAACAAACCAGCATGCCGATTAGCAAAATACAGGTGTATGAACCCAAGACGTTGGTCCCCCGACTGCAGCGGCACGTGGATCATATAGACAGGGCTACGGTCAAGGCAGACATATTCTGTAATCTGCGCTTCTGCTTCCAGCGTCAAAGGTTCACGGCCATAGTCTTTCCATTCCTGACGTATTTCATTTGTCGCATATTTGTATACAAAGTGATCTGGCTGATCATCCTGCTGCCCTTTCAGCCAAACCGAAATATAGGATGTCATAAAATACTTTCTAAGCGCCTGAATAACAGGCCGCATATTCTCTTCCGGATCTGTAAGCGCATTGTCCGGCACTACCAGGCCCGACACTGCATGGTGAAAGCGCTTCTCAATAAAGGTTCGCGCCACCGGCTTTAGCATCCGCTCAGCAACGCCGCATCGGTCTTGGTTCAAAAAATCTTTTTCCTCGCTGAATAAATAAAGTGAACCTACCATCCTGTCTGCATGCTGGACGGCGATTGCCTTGCAATCACCCGCTCTCAATAGTGCAGCCATTTCAAGCAATACGGCAGCGTGAGCCTTCGCCTGACCATCTTCGCCGGCCATATCTCTTGTCCGGGCAAATAGGCTTTTTCGGGAGGCGGCAAGATCTGATTCTTCGATACCCATCGTGCACATCAAGGCTTCATCGGCAGTCGCCAGGCTGTCATAAGGCATAATCACGAAGGCCGCTTTCTTCACCTTGATCAAGGCGCACAATTGATGCATTATTTGCATAAGATATTCCTTGCAGTCGTCTTCTGTGTTCATGTCGCAATCGGTCTGAACCCTGTCTATATGCGCCTCCAGGGAATTTTCCTGGATACGCCGATAAGTCTGCGCTACGTTGTCAATATAGAGATTTAGCAAGCCGACATTGTCTATGCTGGAATACCCTCTTTCCGCCCTATTCTGTTCATAACCTACTTCCAGCAATGCAACTACTCGCCTATCCACGGCGGCTACATCCCGCAAATCGGGCAGCTCGATCTCCTGTCCGGTTCCCCGTTGGAGAACCGGGATAAAATACCTGTCGAAATGTTGATGGCCGAACTGCTGGAAAATTTCCTTATCCAGCACGCACGCGGGGTCATCAAAATTTACCTTTTCGCCGTTGACACGATCGCCATTGACACGAACGACCGCCGTTTCTCTAACGGCGACGGCCATAATATCGTGGTGACCGATGGGCACCGATCTGCCGGCTAGCCGTTGGCTAATATTCTTGTGGTGGGACTCGGGCCTTTCGTCAGAACGGATATAAAAGATCTTTTCCTGCAGATAGTCCACGCCGGAAAGTATCGCGTAGTCGAATTCAAACAGCTGTCCATCAATAAGATGTCGAACAATTGTAGTCGACAGCTCGAGGAGGCTCTCTGATTGGGACACCGCATTAATCTTGGCTTGCAGAATACGGAGGCCATCAAGCCGCAGGTAAAGATCGTTGGCCTGGTTTTTCTGCATTTGTAGCGCTTGCAGGTTGGCCCGATTATAGAAAGTGACTAGCCCATAAAGTATGCTAGCTTTCAATATCGTGGAAATGCCGAAGGCGACTATCTGCGTCCGCGCCTCGGTGAGTCCCAGCGCCATTGCTGCAGGCGCTAATAATTGCAGGGTACCCCAGCCCAGAAAGCCCCCTGCCATCAGCCGCGTCGGAGAAGTATTGTGTGAATGCGTCTGCAAAATGGACTTCTCGGTCCAAAGCAGCAAGCCTACCCAGCAATAAGCCCCCGTGTCAATCACATAGGTAAGCCACGCATTAGCCCTCCCGGGGGAACCGCTCATCGACATAAAGTTCCAGAATGCCAGCGCAGACAGCGCGCATGCGGCATAGAAAGCCACTCCTTCCTTTATCAAAGGGTACAATCGTCTGGATCGCCGCGAATATTCCCAAAGCAGGGCCGTTATATAAAGAAAACAGGTGCAGAGCGAATTACATATACCTACGGACAGCGTGTAAAAAGGCTCAAAGGCATTAGCCCTGATCGCATGCGGCAGCAGCAAGGTACACAGGTAGACAAGGTTGCACGTAAGCGCCAAAGACAGCATTCTTAAGGGATGCCGCATTCCCGCAATCCCCCCATCCCGTGGAACATTTACCTTAATCGTAAAGCCAATCAGCATGATCATCAGCAGCAGCGGTATCTGCATCGACTGCTCAATGATAATCACCTTGTCGGTCAACTGTATCATAGTGGCTCAAAATAGCCATCTGCCAAAAGAAAGTCAACGGTGAAAACACCCGATTTTATCATATCGGCTAATTATCGGAATTTTGCATCATGCCCGAAAAAGACAAGCTCCGTCTGGACAAATACCTTTGGTCCATCCGCCTGTTTAAAACCCGGTCGGAGGCCACCGACGCCTGCGCAAAAGGCAAGGTCAAATACAACGGCGACGCCGCCAAAGCCTCAAAGACCGTCAGCGTCGGCGACGAATACGAAGTCAAAACCGAACACAAACGCTGGCGCATCAAAGTCACCGGCCTCCTCGACCATCGCCTCCAATACTCCCAGGCCATCAACTACTATATCGACATTACCCCGGCCGAAGAGATCGAACGCCTCCAATTCCAGGCCGCGAGCTTCAACACCGGCAAGCGCCAGAGCAAGATCGGCCGCCCCACAAAAAAAGACCGCCGCGAACTCGACGACTTCCTTACAGACGAATAAAAATATCCCGTCCCGACATTTTTGTGGTGCCAATGGACCCCGGCACTCGCGCTGCAGCATAGAAGAATACCTTTAAATGGTATTACTGTTCACCTACCATTAAACACTTATTCTATTATGCTCCGCAAGCTGACCATCGGGCTTGTCCCGGGGTTGCTGGTGTTACTCTTCGTATACACCGGCTTTACCAAAGTCTTCGCCCTGCAGCATTTCAGGGACACCCTCTACAACCAGCCCTTTCCCCATCCGCTGGCCGCCGTACTGACCTATCTCATCCCAACGATCGAATTATCAATCGCCGCGGCGCTGCTCTTCAACCGTACGCGGAAACCCGCCCTCTACGCCGCAACCGGTCTTCTGACCCTTTTCACACTTTATATAGCCGCGATCCTGCTGCATTTCTTCAGGAGGGTCCCCTGCAGCTGCGGAGGCGCCTTCCGCGGACTCAGCTGGGCGCAGCACTTCTGGATCAACATCCTGCTGACAGGCCTCACGATTACCACGATCATCTTCAACTCGAAAAAATCAATTCCATCACCATTAAACCACCTATTATTATGAAAAAGTATCTTCTGCTGATTGCGATCGTTGGCATCGCAACCGCCTGGATCAACAAGCCGGTTTCACATCCTCTGACCGTCCACAACTATTCCTTTACGCACTATAATACGGACGGAACGCGCATGTACTTCGGGAAGGACTTGACGGCCATCAACTATATCAAAGGATTTGACTATATCTGTCTTTCCGCGAATACTATCTGCACATTTATGGGCAATACGGCCAATGCGCATACCGATCTCACGGGCAACTACTTCTATACTTCAGACGTTCCTCCCGCCGGCATCGACGATTCCGGGATATACTACGACGGGTTTTAAGGCGTCGGGTTTTGCAGGAGTCCGCCGAGTTCTACTTCTGATAGAGGTATCTGAAAAGCATAGAAAAGGTCATTGGGTGGCAGCGCATACAGAATGTCGCCCAATGACCGTTTTAGCGTAATGGCAAAGCGGCTGTCCTGATTGAGACGACGGAGGTCGAACCAGCGCAGCTCGCGGCAGACCGTCTCCTTTCTTCTTTCCTGTAATACCAGCCGTAGTACAGAGTCGGCCGGCATAGCGGTATAGGGCTGAAATGTTCCGGCTTTCCAGCGGTGCAACAGCAGAGTATTTACATCCTCTAGCGCCGCATTAGTGTTTCCAGCTCTCGCATTGCATTCGGCTCTTGTCAAAAGCATCTCGTCTACCGCCAGGCCTCCGAAAAGAAAGAAACCTCCCGTATAATTGCCTTTAAAGAATACTCCCCCACCCATTCCAATCGGTTGAAAAAACACCGACCTGCGAAGGTCGTTCGGGGCATAGCTGTCGAATAAGGCGCTATCCACTCTTATCTGACCGAACCAGGCCGATAAATAGTCGTTAGCCGAGCACTGAAATAACACCTCCGGATTGGCGCTGTCAGGAAAAGGGCGCAAACCAGACGTCTTTACGATATTGTAGTCGAGGAATTCATGCCAGGTCCGGAGACAGCTGTCCGCCCAGTACAGGGCCGACGGGTAGTCCCGCCGGCTTAGGCAAACCCTTGCCATCAGGGCAAGAGCAGCGGGTATACCCGGACGGCTATGAAATGGCTGTACTCCGGCAGGCAGAAGTGGCAGGCTCCGCTGGAGATCTTTCATTATCTGACTGTAAACGCTATCCACCGATGCGCGGGGTGTCTGCCGGGACGCGTCGTCCGTGAGGCGCAACGGCACACCGGGCAGCAAGCCGGCGCTTTCCGGACGATAGGGTTGTCCATATGTCTCCTCCAGGTTATAATAACAAAATGCTCTGTAAAATAATGCGCTCCCATAGACGTTGTTGAATTCAATCCGGCTGGCAGCATCGATATTCTGCAATTTATCCATGCCCTCCAGCACCACGTTACAAATATTTATTGCGGCGTAGGGATTAGCCCAGGATTTGGCGATATTTCCCTGCTGGTAGATGCTTGGTCTCCAGATATAGGCGCCCTGCAGGACTGGATTTGCCTTATTCCAAACAGCTGTGTCTATTTCGATGTCGTCGGCGGACAACGGTCCCAGTCCGGGGGTTACGTTCACGGTGAGTGCATTATTGTCCAGCAAAGTCCGGTAGTCGCTTATGGAAGAGGGTTGAACAAGGGAGATGTCCGGGCTTTTTGCCAGGAATTTCTGGCATCCGGCCAGTCCCGATAAAAAAAATCCTGAAACAAGAAAAAATTGTCTGCTCATATCACAGTATTAAGGGTCTTAAAAGCTAAAGCGCCCGCCAAACGACCAGGACCGCGGGACCGGCAAGTCTCCGTAACCCGAGGCATCCGGGTCGACGCCATACCGGTTGGCCTTCCAGATAATTCCGGGGTTGTTGACATAGAAATAGAACATCGCCTGTCTGAAGAGTGATTTCCTGCCTTGTTTGCTTGTCAGGGTATAACTCAACTGGATATCCTGAAGACGGATATGATCACCCCTGGTTACCAGCGCTTCGGAATTGAGGTAGAATGCGTCACGCGCGGGGTCGTCCTTTACGGGCAGCGACGGAACGTTAGTGCGCTTTTCGTCGCCTGTCTTCTGCCACCGGAGGTCGAAGTCTTTGTGTCCCGCCGATCGTTCATTAAAAAGTTCATCGTAGTTAATGGTGCTTCTTCTTAACCAATAGCCGCCTTTGTATGTGATCATGGCAGAAAGACTCCACCTTCTCCATGTAAAGGTATTCAGGAGGCTACCGAATAAGGTCGGCTGATAACTTCCGTTATATACATACCCTCCTTCCGGCTGTTGCATGATCCTTAAATACTCTTCGCTGGTTCTGCCATTGAAATATCCCACCGGGTCGCCCGTTGCAGGATCCAGACCGGCCCATCGGTAGCTATAAATGCCGGACGGCGACTTGCCAACGCGCGGATAGTTATCCGCAACATAAGACTGGGGGGACTTGGGAAGAAAGGGATAGTGACTGATCCAGTCTTTTGAAAGACTCAGTAACAGCGTCGACTGCCATCCGATACTGCCGCGGATGTTTTCCGAATTTATGACAAGGTCAAACCCATAGCCGTGTATATCTCCTGCGTTGCCGATAAAAAAAGAATAACCCGAAGACAACGGTACGCTGTCGTTGGCCAGGAGATTTCCAGCCTGTTTGAAGTATATGTCGACACTGCCGTTCAACCTCCCGAGTGGATTTTTTTTATCCCTCAACAGCGAAAAGTCGAGGCCCAGATTTTCCATCCAGGTCTTTTCCCAGCCCAGCCCGCCGTCCGGCGAATTAGCGATGCCTGATTGTGGCAATCCATAATTATTATTCCCCAGCCCCTGAATTGTAAGGTAGGCAACCCTGTTGCTTAAATTCCCGTCGCAGCCATAGCTGGCGCGCAGTTTTAGCGAAGAATCCAGCATCTTGCTGGCCCCCAGCGACCAGGAGACAGCCCATTTCCGGCGGCTATCCACCCCAATGAGATTCGAACCGTCGAGACGGCAACTGCCATAGACGGTATATTGCCGGTCATACGTATAATAAAGATTGGAAAAGCCCGACAAATAGCGGCTGCTACGTCCGAGAATTTCCGCGGAATTTGGGATCTGCGCTTTGCCTTCGGTTAGCGTGGGGTAGAGATGTACCATATCCATCTGGGGAGGACTGCCGTGTCCGTCATACCCGTAGACTGTATTGGTCCCGCCGGTCATGTCGGTAGCCGTCAGTTCGGTGCCAAGCAGAGCCCTCCATTGGTGTTTGCCGGAGCCATGACTGGAGAACCCCAGCTGCGCCCGGAGATTGTGTCCGGTTACGCCGGTGTCGGAAGAAAATAGAATATTCCCCCGGGGAATGGGATAGACCAGGTTAGCGCCATTGAATTCTGCATATTGATTAACGACGTCATGGACGTAATAACCGTCTTTGCTATGTATTATGTGGTTATTAGACCAGCTCTTGAACAGCCGGTAGATAACGCCGGCGGAAATCCGGGAGGAAAGTTTCCAGTCTATATTTGTCTGAATATTCAGAACCGAGCGCGCGGTGTGGTTGCTTGCCAGTTGCAATTCCCTTAGTGGGCGAAACCTCCAGTCCTGGAGAAGACCATTTCCTGCCGTATCAAGAAAGGCAGGATTATACTTATGTGAGACGATGGCCGGATTCCCATTGTCGTCGACTGCCTGGGCATATGGATAATTGGCGCCCAGCGTTCCGTCGTTATTCTGGAATTGCCGGATATGGGCAAGGTTCAGCATAAAGCCGGTTTTCAACTGAGGGAGGAGGTGCGCAGTATAGCTGCCGCGTAGGGTATAACGTTGCCAGGAATTGCCCGTCAACGCAGTGGGGTCGAAATCATAACCAGCGGAAGCATAATACTTGTGCGAAAGGCTGCCGCCGGCAACACTCAGATGATATTGTTGGCTGATCCTGGACTGGTAGAAATATCTTCTCAGATCCGCAACCGAACTCTGTTGTTGGAGGCGTTGCTGTTGCTGGTCCATGGCCAATCGGTCCAGGCCATGGTCACGCCATGCACTGAACAGTTCCACCGCCGGAGTGATGGGAAAATTGGGGTTGTTGAGGTCAGCGTCATATGCATGGTTTTGAAACAGCAGCCATTCGGCTCCGATAAATTCCATCGCATTCATCCAGGGCAGGTAGGAAAGCCTGGGCTTTTCCGAAAAGGTGGTGTTCATAGTAAGGGTCCACTGGGGCGGCCGGTTATAATGCCCTTCATTACTGGTAAGGACGATGACCCCGTTGCTGGACAGAGCGCCCCAGATGCTGGACGCGGCGGCGTCTTTTAAGACGGTCACCGTGGAAATATCATACGGGTTGATATCACCGGGAAGTCCCGGATAGGCGAAATTGTCCCAGACCAGCAGCGGGACGTTGGAGGAATTGATCGTATTCCTGCCCCGGATAGTAAGTCCCAGACTATTGCCATTGTAAGGTCCGGTTAATAATGCGCTTCCGCTGTATGCAAAATGACTGACGATACTGGTTGCGATAACCCTGTTAAGGGTTTCTGTTTCTGTCAGTGCGACGGAGGGGGGCGAGTTGGACACTGCGAGAAGGTGAAAGCCATTGCTGGCGCGACGCGATACCGTTACGGCATCCAGCAGCTTGGCCTTCCAGTGCACCTGCACCTCGAGGATGCAGCGGGTATTCAGACTTATCAGCTGGTCTTCTATTTTGTCGCCGCTGATGATAACAGAGGCCGAGTCGGCGGCCGGACGTAGTGTTACGATCCCCTTTGCGTCGGTGCGACCGCTGTCCCCCGTATTCCGGACGGTTACCAGGATATTGGGAACGGGCGAGCCCGACTCGTCAACAACAGTGACCACCAGCGGCTTGGATATCAGGACAAAATTGACGGCAAAAAGATTCTGCGGAAGAGGGGTATAAATTACATCAAAAGGAAGATCCCTTGTTACGTCTCTCGCCATCGCCCGAAAACTGTCATTCCGCGGAATATAGCTGATCATGGTGTGTCGCATCTCCTCAGGGGTAAATATGAGCACATATTCGTGCGACACGATAGTCCTGACCTTATCCAGGTAGGCATCTAAAGTGACATGGTCGGCAACAGGTAGTCGTTGGGCCTGGTTATAGCCGGTAGCGAACAGACAAATGCTGGTCGCCATGATGCTAAGTTTCATAGTTTGTTAGTAAGAGGACAGGTGAAAAATGATAGGAAATTCCGGCCCGTACGGTGACGGGCCGGACCAAGGTTTAATGGACGTGGTATCTGATGATCAGCGCCATATGACTACTGTATCATTTTTCATGGTATAGTTAATTTTGGCGTTTGTACGAATTTGGTCCAGAATTGAATTAATAGACGGCAGTCTCGGAAATTCGAGGGTGATATTCCCCGCCGGGGGGATTCCATCCCGGTATTTGACGGGACTATTGTACCAGCGACCGAGCTCTTCGAAAACCCTTGTCAGCGGCTCGTCATGAAAATAAAAGCGCCCTTCCCTCCAGGGTATGACCGTGTGGGTATAGGGTCGTCCCTCTACTGCATAACTACCGTCACGGTTGAGCACATATGCCTGCCCGGGAGCCAGCCGGATAGTATCACCCGACCGCCTCACTACCAGGCTACCCGTCAGCAAGGTTGCACGTATGCTCGAATCCTCTGCATAAGCCCGAACATTGAATTTCGTCCCCGTGGCCGTAATAATGACGTCTCCGCTGTCCCTGTGAATTAGCACGATAAAAGGCTTGTTCAACAGATCCGAATTGGAGTTCACGTCAAAGTAGACTTCTCCTTCCTCGAGGAATATCTGTCGCTGTTGGGCGCCATAGTCACCGATAAATTTCAGTCGTGAGGCTACGCTCATTTGCAGGGCGCTCTTGTCCGGCATAACCACTTCGTATTTGACTCCGTTTGGCGTTATGACCTTGTATCGATCACTATCGCTCACAGCGGGAGGACGATCTCTGGTCACTATCAGCCTGTCCTCTTTCGCGCTCAGATTCATTTTCCCCTTGTGGAAGGCCTTTTGCCCTCTTTTCCCTGACAACCTCATTTCGGGTTCGTCGTTGTAAACAAGACCGGCCATTTGCCGGGCGGGCGAGGCCTTTCCATTGAAGATGGCGAAGCCGGCCAGAATAAGGACGAGGCTTGCGACGATAGGTTTCCAGTGCTGGCGGGTAAACCGCCATGCTACTGAAAAAGGAAGGATAAGGCCTTTTTTTTCTTTTCTGTCCGGTAGTGGTGTGGCGCCAGGAATTGCCTGGACTTTTGCTTGTGCCTTCTTCCAGACGTCCGCCAGATCGGCCTCGTCGAAATCGATCTCTTCGTTCCTGATCGGTTGCGACTCAAGCGCATCTGCCAACTCGCGGCGATGGCCCGATTCCTCGATCCATGAATCAAGCTCTTGTTGTTCAGACTCACTCAATTCGCGGGCAATAGAGTATATAATAAGACGGACAATTTTCGCGTATTCTTCCATTATGTATATTGGTTAAGGCTTCCATAAATGAATAACCCCTGGGAACTTTTTTTTTACAGTGCTAAAACCTTTTTTTCGACTAATCTTCTGCGTTGAATTTTTTCAGAACTGTTATTGCTTCCTTGAGCCAATTATGGATCGTCGAGACGGACACCTCAAGTTCTTCGGCAATTTCTCTGAGCACCATGCCCTGCAAGTAGCTCATTTCGACTACCCGTCGGTGGTGAGGCTCAAGGTTTTTCAGCAGGAAATGGATTTCAGACCTGGATTCGGCCACGTTCGGTCCCCCTTCTATCGGCATCGTGTAATCTGTCAGGTCTTTGAATCCGCCGACCCGCCGCTCCAGGTAGTTGATACATGCATTACGAACTGCGGTGAAGAAATAGGCCCGCTTTAGTTTGTCTTCAGCGGCATATTGTGCCCGTTTATCCCAAAATTTAGCCAGTTTATCAGCAACGATATCCTTGGCCGCGGCCTTATCGCCGATGATTTTGATGGCGAATTTGCAGGCAGCTTCAGCGTTCTTGGCGATCTCTTCTTCAAATGCTACTAAAAATGGATCCGAATTGGAATTTTTTTTCATGGAAATCAATCGGTTTTTTGTGGATAAGGAAAATCCCTTTCCCGTTCGTAGAAAGACGGAGCCCTAACATGCGTCTTTACTAAATAATAATTGAAGAAAATAGGAGGTCTAATGGTCGTACTGGCAAGGAGTAGGAAAAACTGTACTATATAGACACTTGAGCCTATACTATTTTACAATACTTGCGGTAATTTTTTTTGAAGTGTCTTTTTAAAATATTTCCGTTTTCAGCAAAAAAAGACGCTGCCTTAAGTAGTTAAGGTTCGTACATGCGCAACCGTGAGGAAAATGCAGGCGGTAGGTGTAATATGGTCGTCATATAAAATACGTGCCGGATGAAGTTTTCTTTCAATTTTTTGGCGTCTTTTTTTGAAAGTCAGTCAGTTACAGGTCTTTTTAGACCACACCTCCCGTTTTTGTACCAGTTGCCGGCTTTGTCGTAGGTTTGCGGCATGAGCCTGAAGATCGACATACTCACCGTTTTGCCCGAATTGCTGGAGTCCCCCTTCAATCATTCCATTCTAAAAAGAGCGAAAGAGAAAAATCTTTTGGAGATACGCGTCCATCACCTGCGCCAATGGGCCGTCAACGAGTACGGCCAGGTCGATGACTACCAGTTCGGCGGCGGCGCCGGCATGGTCATGATGCCCGAACCCCTCGCCAATGCCATCGAGTCCCTGTCCAAAGACCAACCCTTCGACGAGATCATCTACATGACCCCCGACGGTGAGCGACTGAACCAAAAAATATCCAACCAACTTTCCTTAAAGGGAAATCTTCTGATCATCTGTGGCCACTACAAGGGCATCGACCAGCGCATCCGCGAAAAATACGTGACAAAAGAAATCTCCGTCGGGGACTACGTCCTCTCCGGAGGCGAACTCGCCGCCGCCGTCCTGGTCGATTCCATCGGCCGATTAATCCCCGGGGTCCTGAACGACGAAACTTCTGCCCTCTTTGACAGTTTTCAGGACAACCTACTGGCGCCCCCCGTCTATACCCGGCCCGCCTCCTGGCGAGGCATGGACGTGCCTCCCATCCTACTCAGCGGCGATCCGAAAAAGATCGAGGACTGGCGGCACGACGAGTCCTTAAGAAGAACAGAAGAGAGAAGACCCGATTTATTGGAAGGAGAATAGGCTACCGAAAAATCATAGCTACCCAAATCAACAACTGCAGGATAAGGTAGTACCCCAGAATCAGGAGCACATTAATAACGATCGTCTTTCTCATAAAGGAACGGATTTTAGCGATAAGATCAATTTCATCCCACACAACCCAAACACTCCCAAAAAGGCGAAAACTATACCAAACCAGGCTTATCCACATAGGAATTCTACCGCCGTACCCATGAAAATTCCCCCGAGAAACCCCGCCAACCCTGGTCCTCCTCCACCACCCCCGGTCCTCCCCGCCAAACCCGGTCCCCCGCCCCGGCCGCGAAGGCTTCCTCCCCATTTCACCGGCATTTTTTGATTATCCCCTGTTAATTACCGGTTATCCATTTGTTAAACCACTTACCCCCGACGATCGCCCCGATGATCCGCTTTAATCCCCTCTTAATCGAAAATGGACAACCAAGCACAATCTTTGTTCGTCTTTTGACAGGCATTAAACGATTTAACTCCAAAACTTTCAAAAACAAAATACTGGCTTTATGACCATCAGCGGATTTACTATGGTACGCAACGGTGCGAAATTGTACTATCCTATCAAACAAGCTATCGCCTCTATCCTACCCATCTGTGACGAATTCGTAGTCGCCCTCGGCGACTGCGACCCCGACGACACCACCCTCCAGGAGATCGAGAGCATCGGTTCCGACAAGATCCGAATCATCCATACGATCTGGGACCTCGAAAAATACCCCCGCGGCATGGAACACGCGCACCAGACCGACATTGCAAAACAAGCCTGCACCGGCGACTGGCTTTTCTACGTCCAGAGCGACGAAGTCGTCCACGAAGAAGACCTTCCCCGTATCCGCCAGCGCTGCGAAGAGCTGTTACACGACAGGTCCGTAGAAGGTATTCTATTCAAATACCGTCATTTCTGGGGCGACTATGACCACCATATAACATCCCACGCCTGGTACGCCAACGAGATCCGGATCGTCCGCAACGACAAAGACATCCATTCCTGGGAGTCGGCCCAGTCCTTCCGCAGGATGCCGAATTTCGACGGGGTCAACTACCGGCAGAGAGAGGGTACGTACAAGTTGAAGGTCGCCCGGGTCAATGCCTACATCTATCATTATGGTTGGGTCCGGCCTCCTCATTTTATGCAGAAGAAGCGCCGGGTCTTTGAAGGCATCCACCAGGGCCAGGCCAGGGCCGAGGAGATGCTAAGCAAGGAGTCTTCGGAGTTCGACTTCGGCAATATGTCCCATCTTTCTGTCTACCGACATACCCATCCGGCTGTCATGGAAGAAAGGATCCGGCTGTTCAACTGGGGACACCAGCTGCGCCGTACGGGAAGCGCCTCCAATTTCGCCCGGCACAAGCATGAAAGGCTGAAATACCGCATCCTCACTTTTATCGAACAAACCTTTCTCGGAGGTCGTCAGATCATGTCCTTCAAAAATTACGTCCTGGCCCGGCGCTAAGGGGCCTGTTTCCCCGTGAAGCCCCGGCCAGCCCCGCTGTCCGACAAAACCGCATAGTAAGAAAAAGGAGGATTTTCTGAGTGTTTTCCTGTATATTTTTTTATAAAAATTATTTATCATACCAACATCGGGTATGGAAATACGGCGGGGAATCTTAACTTCATTATGGTTAATACCATTCACCAAAAAACCTTATTGCTATGCAAAAAGAGATCTTCCAAAGATTGAACCGGATCGATCACTTGATCCGTATCAAGGGGACCGGCACCCCTGGCGAGCTTGCCGAAAAGATCGGCATGTCCGAACGCAGCATGTACGAGTACATCCGCCTCATGAAGGAATTTGGGGCGCCCGTCGTCTACTCCAGGTCGCGCAAGAGCTATTACTATCTCGAGGACGGAAGCTTCACGATCCGTTTCATTTCAGAATAAAGAGCGTCTGAATTACCATACTAATAGCCTGTCTTCTTGTTCTTTCCAAACAAACCCGCCGAGCAGCGGGTTTTTCATTGTCATTTTACCGTTAGTTCGAGGGTCTGATAATTCGTGGAGCTCGGGCCTACCATGATCTGAAATATTCCTTTCTCCACCGTATAGTGCATATTCCGGTCCCAAAAGGCGAGTGTGTTCCTGTCTATCGGAAAGCTGACCGTCTTCGTCTCACCCGGTTGCAGACTGATACGGCTAAAGTTCTTTAGCTCCTTCACGGGCCTCGTGACTGAGCTGGTCTGCTGGTGGACATATAGCTGTACGATCTCGTCTCCTTTCATCCGGCCGGTATTGGTTACGCTGACGGTCGTCGATCCGTCGGGAGACATGGCGGCGGCCGCGGTCTTCCGGTCGGGGGCAATATGGTGTTTCTGATACAGCTAGTCGATAGCCCACCAGTCGCTGACCAGGAGGCCTTTAAAGCCCCACTCCTTTCTCAGGACGTCCTTCAGCAACCAGGGGTTGGCATGACAGGGTATGCCGTCGATTTCCAGATAGGCGGGCATGATAGCAGCCGGCTTCACCCGGCTGACGGCAAAGCGAAAGGGCTCCATATGAAAAGTCCTCAGTACCCGTTCGGGGAAGTCGGCCGGGCCCTGGTTGACGCCGGCCTCTGACTGGCCGTGACCGGTGAAATGCTTTAGCGTCGCGGCGACATGGTTGGGCGCGATCGACCCGTCGCAGGATCCCTGGAAGCCCCGGACGGTGGCGCTGCCCATGAGACCGCAGAGGAGGGGGTCTTCGCCAAAGATCTCGCCGGTCCGGCCCCAGCAGGGGGCTCTGGTGACGTCGACGACAGGTGCCAGGACCATAGTTGTGCCCCGTGCCGCGGCCTGGGCCGCGATATAAGTATAGACTTTTTGTACGAGCAGGGTATCCCAGGAGCAGGCAAAGCCGATGGACATGGGGAAGACGTCTGTCTGGTACGCGAGGAGTCCGTGGTGGGACTCGTCGAGGAAGATAGGGGGTATAGCGAGGCGGGTCTTTGTCCGGATATAGTCGTTGATGGCAGTGCGGTAGCGGAGGGCCTGCTCCATGGTATTGCCAAAGTCAGGGTTGATCATCCCGATGCCCTGACCGAAGAGGGAGTCCATGATATGGGGGTTGCCGAGTGACCCGTCATCAATCTTTGGATGTGCGGACCAGGTACTCCGCAGTTGGGCGGCTTTCTCTTCCGTTGTCATGCGGGAGAGCAGGTCGCGGACTCTTTCGGCTATGGGGAGTGCAGGATTCTTGTAAGGTTGGGCGTAGACGCCCGCGGACAAGGCGAGGAAGCAGAAGAAGATCGGAAGCTTCATAACGGGCAAGTTTTTTGGGAGTAATACAGGAAGATAAAAAAATTTACCACTTTGGCGGAATTTCCGGGCTTAAAAGGCCAGTGCAATGGACGTACAGTAGAAATATTATTACAAAATGGGATACGGGTAAGCCACTAGTCATTGCTAAAAATAGTCCCTAACGGCGACAACCCTTTTGTCCGTCCGGGGGTTATTCGGCAAAATATTTCGGTATTTTAAGGGGTCTTCCTTATCCATTAACCTGTCCAACATATGAAAAGAAAAGACGTCCAGCTGATTATCCAGATCCGGGACTATATTGAAGAGCACCTGTACGAACCCCACTCCATCGACGACCTCTGCCGAAAATTCAACATCAACCGCGAAAAATTACAGGTCGGCTTCCGCGAGCAGACCGGCACTACCGTCCACGCCTATATTATTAAACTTCGAATGGAACGTGCCGCGCAACGACTGGTCGAATCGGATGATTCTATAAAAGTGATTGCACTGAACAGTGGGTACAAGAAACAGAGGTCCTTCAATAAAACTTTTAAGACGCTTTTTCATTTGACGCCAGCAGCATATAGAAAGATGCATCAGAAGTGAGACAAGCTCGCAGGGTGCTAGAGCATTGCAGTATTTCACAATTACAGGCTCATTGTATACCAAATTTTGTCTTTAGTAGACCATCGAGATTGTGCCAGCAACTAAAAATAGGATAATTTACGGCCAATATATAGCCATCATTTTGCTCACTATAATTAAAACTCTTTAAGGAATACACTGCTTTTAAGTGTCCATTAATTAAAGAAAACTTCTGCGCTACCCCAATACATTTTGCGAGTTAAGGTTTTGAAAGGACAATTGATTTAAAATTTGAAATTACCATGCCTAACAATGGAAATTACTCGCCGTATGACCTCGAGCGTGTCAAAAAGGCTATTGACTATATACACTCTCATTATGCCGAAAATATTTCACCAAAAGATCTTGCTAAAAAACTGATAATAGACGAAAAAAAGCTGCAGTTTCTTATGCAGGTATTAACAGGATATACTATTCATGACTATCAAATTAATATAAGGATCGAAAAAGCCAAACTAGACCTTGCGGACTTTGGAAAACAAGTTAAGTGGATAGCCCGAAAACATGGCTTCGTAACTCCACCGCATTTTACGAAGAAATTTAAGCAATGGGTGAATCTTTCACCTAGGGAGTATCGAAGGCTCCTAATCCAGGCAGCAGAGCCATTGGATAACACTTAAAATAGCTAAGATGCCGTCTTTCAGTAGATTAATATTTTGCTCTGCCCTTCTTCTTGGACTAATTTCCATAGCGGACGGGCAGACAATTACTGTAAAGGGGAAGTTGGTTGATGCGACAGAGCAAACGCCAATTGCGGGTGCCTCAATAGTATTGCTCAAGCCAGACTCCACTGTCGTGAAATATACACGAACGAGAAATGATGGGAGTTTCAAGATCGTTTCACTTCAATCAGGAAATTTCTACCTTTTAATTTCGCATGCAGGGTTTACCGATCATTGGAGGACAATAGAAATTGAACCAAAGGAATTTGCCGAATTGGGTATCATCACAATAACCCCTCGAGCTGATAGCTTGTCGCCGGTCATTGTTACACCCAAAGCTCCGACAATTAAGATTAGGGGGGATACTCTGGAATATTCTGCCGGAAGCGTAAAAACCAATGTGAACGCGACCGTGGAAGAATTACTCCAGCACCTGCCCGGATTTCGATTAGACGCGAACGGTTCAATTTACTTCAACGGACGAAAAATCGACAAATTACTGGTAGACGGAGAGCAAATTTTTGGCAAAGACCCGAAAAATATCACGCGTATCTTCACGAGCAATCTTTTTAGCAAGGTGCAGATTTACGATAAAAAATCGGACCAGGCAACGTATACCGGAATAGATGATGGGAAAACAACTACTACACTTAATCTAGTCACAAAGAAGGACACCAGGAAAGGGGTTTTCGGACAAGTAGAGGCCGGAGGTGGCACGGATTCGTACTATGAGAATAATGGGTTACTAGGAGCGTTTCGGAACAAGCGGCAGCTTGCAGCTATGGCTCTTGTGTCAAATACCGGCACAAATCAAATCTCAGGAGTCGACGATGATGTCGCCGTAATTTCAGCTAATGCGGAAACAGACGATGGGTTAAATGCGTCCGCTGGATTGGGAGTCCCACATTCTACGGTTGGAGCAATTCACTATTCTAATAAATGGGACAACCGTAATGAGCACATCACTGGCAACTACAGCTATGGGCATACCCTAACATACCCAATAACAACCAATATCATCCAGCAAACACTTCCTGATTCTCTGTATTCTCAACGGCAAATCAGTGCTTCGGTAAATGCTAGCGATAATCACGGCTTTTCTGGCTCCTACGATATTGATCCAGATACACTCTCGTCGATTCACATTCACTTCAGAGGAAGTTCAGGGTCATCAAACAATAACTTCACTAGCACCGATGAAACGCATCTTAATGAAACTCTAGTCAATCAAGGCATCCGAAATGTTTCGTCGAAGACAACGAACAACGCCCTTAACGGCAATATGTATTGGTCCAGAAGACTTAACAAAATCGGAGGCATGCTTTCTGGCTCCCTTGATCTAGGCTCCAATCACAGCAGATCTTCCGGGTTTATCTATTCTAACCAGTATTTCCAATATGCAGGTATTGATACAATCGACCAAAAAAAAGGAACAAATCGATCAAGCACTACCAGTGAAGCCACTCTTAACTATGTACGGCCAATTAGCAGAGTTGTTTCAATTGCTCTAACCTATGGGATGTCCAACGTGACATCTCTCAACAAACTCGAAACCTACGGCAAGTTGGACGGCAAATATGCCGACTTCATAGACAGCCTCAGTCTAAACTTTAAAACGTCCACCAAGAAATATCGACAAACCCTCAATTTAATATTGAAGGATAAGAAGTACATATTTATGGTGGGGGGAGATATCCGTCAAGAAGCAATCTACCAATACAACTACCAGCAAAACAATGAGATAACATCCAAATACCAATTTTTCAGTCCATGGCTTTATGGACATTTTTCTCCTAGTGAGAACCGTCTTTTAACCTTTAATTATAGCCATACCAATCAATTGCCATCGGTCTCCCAGCTCCAACCATTTACAAACAACATAGATCCCCTGCACATAACCATCGGCAATTCACAACTAAAACCCGCCGGTGTGCACACCATTTCATTTCGCTATCTGTCAGTAAAAAAGTGGGCAACAGATTGGGGATTACATGCTGATATTCATGAGAATGATTTCGCTAACCTCACAATTACTGATAGCTTGGGAAGACAGAACATTAAACCAGTCAATATACGAGGAAATTGGAATTTTAATGTAAATGCAGCTTTGAATCATACGTTTCAACCTGCCAATTTGAATTTGAGCTACAACATTGACGCAGGTTATGTACGATCAAATAATTATGCAAATGAATTATTATGCAAGAATGATTCATACCAGATTAATATGCATTTAGGTCTTGGAAAATCGCTCCCAAACGGTTCCCTGATTCGGCTTTCAAGTGAGCTTCGCTACGCGTACAGCAACAGTTCAGCCAACTCGACAATAACAAAGTACATCACTCAGGTTCATAATTTACTAATAAATATGCAACTTCCTGTCGGGATAGAATTCAACAGCAGTCTTTCCGTCTCCTTTTTACAAAAAACGGCCTTTTCGCAAAGCCACCAAATTTGGGTTTGGAACTGCTATCTAGGCAAAACTCTCATGTCGAGAAAATTATCCGTTAGGCTTCGAGGCAATGACCTTTTTGGGCAACAGTCCGGCATTAGCCGAAGCATTAGTGCCAACCAAATTACGGAAACGAACACCAATAACGTAGTAGGCCGATATGTCCTTCTTTCGATTATATTCCATTTGCCGCATAATAATATCAGTGAATAAAAAGTAATAAACAAAACACTTATAAAATTTTCCGCTATTGCATAACAAATGCCCTCTAATAGATAATTCCAGGACCGTACCTTGCATACGTAAGAAATCAACTCTATATAGCAAACTAAACAATCTCCTCTACCTTATCATTGCTGACACTTATAGTCAATCGCTAAGCTAAAAAGTTATCCTATGCCCCAAAAAGCAATTATTATCGGAGCAGGCCCTGCTGGTCTTACCGCTGCATACGAATTATTGAAACGGACAAACATTATTCCAATTGTTATTGAAAAAAGCGGAGATATTGGAGGCATTTCAAAAACGGTAAATTATAAGGGCAATCGCATTGATATTGGTGGACACCGGTTCTTCTCAAAATCTGATAGGGTAATGAATTGGTGGCTAAATATAATGCCGATTGAGCCCTTCAGCGAAAAGGAGTTTTCAATCCACTATCAAAATAAAACGAAGGAAATAACAGTCAAGGAAATATTACCTCGGCAAAGCAGCACAGATCTAACCGATAAGGTAATGCTAGTTAGAAATCGACTTTCTCGAATTTATTTCCTCAGAAAGTTCTTCCACTACCCTATCAAATTATCATTCGACACTTTACACAAACTTGGCGTTAGTCGAACAATTAAGATCTTATTTTCCTATTGCAGTGCAAGAATGGCACCTCGCAAACCGGAAACGACCCTTGAGGACTTCTTTATAAACCGGTTTGGTCGCGAATTATATCGCCTATTCTTTAAGGACTATACTGAAAAAGTCTGGGGAATATCCTGCAACAAGATCAGCGCTGAATGGGGGGCTCAACGAGTAAAGGGGATTTCTATCGCAAAGGCCATTTCGCACGCTGTAAGGTCGTTACGAGTAAATGCGAACACCAAAGATATCCATCAAAAGGGAACCGAGACAAGTCTTATCGAAAAATTCCTGTATCCCAAATATGGGCCAGGACAGCTTTGGGAAGAAGTTGCACGACAAATTATCGACATGGGAGGTACAGTTCTCCTGCACCACGATGTTCAACAAATCCGCACCGAAAATAGCTGCGTTACCAGCATCGAAACCAGGAATATTCAAACAGGTGGATCCTCAAGCTTTGAAGGCGACTATTTCTTCTCGACTATGCCAGTTAAAGAACTAATTGCCAGTATGGGGAACACCGCGCCCGAAAATGTGCGAGACGTTGCCAGCAAGTTAGAGTACCGCGATTTTATAACTGTTGGCGTCCTACTAAAAAACATGCCTCCGCCGGGAGTCAAACTTGCAAGCTCTGAACAGGAGATATTGCCTGACACATGGGTGTATATCCAAGAAAAAGACGTCAAGGTGGGCAGAATCCAGATCTTCAACAATTGGAGTCCATTTATGGTAAAAGATGCAAGTACGGTATGGATCGGTATGGAATATTTTTGCAACAAAGAGGATGAATTCTGGCTTTTGTCTGATGAAGGTATCCAGAATATAGCCATTGCTGAACTTGTCAAAATGAGTCTTGCAAAAGCCGATGATGTCCTAGACACTACGACAATACGTATGGAAAAGACCTATCCAGCCTATTTTGGAAGTTACGACCGTTTCGATGAAATAAGACATTTTACCGACCAAATTGAGAACTTATTTCTAATTGGCAGAAATGGGATGCATCGCTACAATAATTCAGATCATTCGATGTTGACCGCAATGGTGTCAGTAGACAATATTATCTCTGGCGAACTTAACAAGGCCAATATTTGGTCAATAAACACCGAACAGGAATATCACGAAGAAAAAACAACGATGAATACAAAAGAAAAGGCAGATCTAAAGCGCAAAAAAGAGGATCAATCTTTCGCTTCATTTCTGTTTCATAGCAACAGGAATACATCCTATCTCCGACTCTCATTAATCGCGATCATAATTCAGTTTGCCATATTTAAATATTGGTATCCTTTTGCAGGTTTTATTAATGGCGACTCATATGTATACCTGGAAACTGCATACCACAATATGTCCATCAATACCTATCCAGTCGGCTATTCTAACTTTCTCCGGCTACTGAGCGTCTTTACCAAATCAGACACGGTGGTTGTAGGTATTCAATATATGTTGTTGCAATGCTCAATCCTCTTTTTTCTATTCACTCTCTTCTACTTTTACAAGTTCAGCAAGGCTGCTCAGATCATTCTACTTCTATTCTTTGTACTAAACCCAGTATTTCTCTATATTGGTAACTATATTTCCAGCGACGCATTATTTATATCTTTAAGTCTGATATGGTTAGGTTCATTGGTATGGATTCTACGAAAGCCATCTCTTAATATTACAATCCTGCACTGTTTAATTTTAATATTTACTTTCACCGTCCGTTATAACGCGCTTTATTATCCGTTTCTAAGCATACTAATAATCTTTATTTCAAAGCAAAGCCCGATGTTGCGTACCGCTTCAGTATTGTTAATAGTTACTCTGCTTGGATCTTTTATTTTATTCAATATGGGGAAATATCATAAGTTAGCGGGCATCAGGCAGTTCTCGCCATTCTCCGGATGGCAAATTGCAAACAATGCACTTTATGCTTACCGAAACATCGACAAATCAGATCGCAAACCCCTTCCAAACCAATTTGATGATCTTGACAAAATCGTTCGGAAGTATTTTGACACAACACGGGGCGGACTTCAGTATCCCCAGGAATTACAGCGATTAAATACTTGGTATATGTGGAATCCGCGTTCGCCGCTGCAGATCTTTATGAATCAAAAAACTACTGGTGACTCTTCACATTCCCAAGAGTTAAAAAAATGGGCGTCTGTCGGACCTCATTTCTCTGCCTACGGTTCGGCAATAATTCGGAATTATCCACATGAATATTTTACATATTTCATATGGCCAAACATGGTAAGATTCTATACTCCGCCTCTGGAATTCCTTCAACAATACAGTACAGGCTCTGACTCAGTACAACTAGTTGCCCAGGCGTGGTTCGGCTATAGTAGCAACAAGATTAGAGCTCGGGTCAAGGATTTCAAGGTTAGAACCCTAGACTTCCTTCCGATTATAGTAGCCTGCATTAACATTTTATTCATTTTCGCATTGTTCAGCTATCTGGTACTATGGGGGCGAACTGACAAAAGCATAAGGCAAATAATCCTATTAGTGCTTTTACTGTGGGTATTGAATTTTTTCTTCAGCGTTCTAGCTTCACCCATTTCGCTTCGATTTCAAGTATTTCCATTCATTGCAAATTTTTCAATTACGGTATTCATAGTCGAAAATATAATAAATAAGTTATCCATTCAACAGCAAGCGGATTCCACAAAAGGTGAGGTGGCTGATTATAAAGTTTCTCTATGATTTGTCTTCAGACTGCAATTAGCAGCACAAAGGTATCTGACCTAGTGCTTCCTGAAAGGAAAATGTTCGCCTCCCATGGACGAGGCTACTTATAAGCGCGGACAAATCATCTTATTCGTACTTGAGCATCCAAACTTTTTTCGGCTATTAGCTGCCATTCAAAGCCGCTAAAAAAGCGCAAATGCAAACAAAGATATCTGGCCGGATGCTTCCTGACGGGAAAATGTTCGCCTCCCGTTGATGAAGCTACTTACAAGCGCGGACAAATCAATTAATCAAAGTTTAGCTTTTTGGAAAAAAAGCGCAAATGTTATGAAAAAAGCACAAGTCGTCCTGACCAGCCTGGCTATTGTTGCAGTAGTAGGTGCCGCCTTTGCATTCAAGGCAAAATCCTTCGGGCCAAACGTCCTGTATACGAAGAATTCAGCTGGCGTTTGTAACAAAGTAGCTCCTGTTACCACACCCGGCGCTAAGTCAGCAGCTAATGCAACCATTATTGCTGATGCCGGCGCAACTACAGATGCGGCCATTTGCACACATAGCCTCACTTATAATCTCGAATAGTCAGTAGGCTTTACAATGCGTTCTTAGGAAGATCATATCAAGCTTCCAAAACCAGAGAGCTGGCTTTCGCCAGCTCTCTAAATAAAAAGAACTGAATCCAGCACCTTGAATTAACATCTATAATTAATTGTTTATCCAAAAAGCAAATTGTTATGAAAAAAGCAAAAATTGCTCTGACCAGCCTAACTGTAGTTGCTGTAATAGGCATTGGCTTTGCATTCAAGGCAAAATCCTTTGGGCCAAACGTCCTATATACGAAAAATTCAGCTGGCGTTTGTAACAAAGTAGGTCCTGTTACCACACCTGGCATTAGGTCAGCAGGTAATGCAACCATCATTGCTGATGTCGGCGAAACTACAGATGCAGCTATTTGCACAAAGAGCTTCTCTTATAATTTCGAGTAGTCAGTAGGGTTTTACAATGCGTTCTTAGGAAGAACATATCAAGCTTCCAAAACCAGAGAGCTGGCTTTTCGCCTGCTCTCTAAATAAAAAGAACTGAATCCAGCCCCTTGAATTAACATCTATAATTAATTGTTTATCCAAAAAAATAAATTGTTATGAAAAAAGCAAAAATTGTTCTGACGAGTCTAGCTGTGGTTGCAGTAATTGGTATTGCCTTTGCATTTAAGGCTAAATCTTTCGGGCCATTCGTTCTGTATACAAAAAATTCCATGGGAATTTGCAATAAAGTGGCTCCTGCAACATCACCTGGCGCTAAGTCAGCGGCTAATGCAACCATCACCGCTGATGCTGGTGCAACTACAGACGTATCTATTTGCACACATAGCCTCACGTACAATCTGGAGTAGTCGGTTGGCTTTACAATGCGTTCTTAGGAAGACTATCTCAAGCTTCCAAAACCAGAGAGCTGGCCTTCGCCAACTCTCTAAATAAAAAGAACTGGATCCAGCCTCTTGAATAACATCTATAATCAATTGTTTATCCAAAAAAGCAAATTGTTATGAAAAAAGCAAAAATTATTCTGACGAGCCTAGCTGTGGTCGCAGTACTTGGTATTGCCTTTGCATTCAAAGCTAAATCTTTCGGGCCATTGATTCTGTATACAAAAAATTCAGCTGGTGTTTGTAACAAAGTAGCTCCTGTTACCACACCTGGCTCTCACTCAGCAGTTAATGCAACCATCATTGCTGATGCCGGCGCAACTACAGATCCAGCTATTTGCACACATGGCCTCACTTATGGTTTCGAGTAGTCAGTAGGCTTTACAATGCATTCTTAGGAATATATCAAATCAAACTTTAGAGCTGGATTTGCTGGCTCTCCAAACTGATTCAATTCAGTTTGCGTGACCGATACCAAAGTCCAGTTCCGATTCAAAACGACTTCGTTATGAAAAAAGCAAAAATTGTTCTAGTCAGCCTTTGTATCGTTGCGATACTGGGTACCACCTTCGCACTAAAAGCAAAGTCTTTCGGTCCTAACTGTCTGTATACGTGTAACGCCTCAAAAGTCTGTAACAAGGTCGCTTTCGTAACGGCACCAGGAACCATGCAAGCATCTAATGCAACGATCATTCCTTGTGCTGGCGCTACTACAAATTGGACTATCTGCAACCATACCATCGCGTACGCTCTCGAATAGTACGGCAACCTTACGTCAAAACTTAGGAAGAATATGTCAAACCCGCAATCCTGAAGAGCTGTCGAAAGGCAGCTCTTTTAATTTCAAATAATCCCACTCTTGTTTACGAGTTTTTTTACGGTTGCTTTCCACTGTTATCAAGTTCATAACCTAAACGGATTCCCTTATATTTCGCTGGCACTCCCTCAGACATCCAGACAGGAGGTAGACTATTTTTAAGGTAATAATTAAAAAATTGAAAGATTCGTATCGTAAAATCTTTGGCATCGCTTTTTACGTCTACGATGTGTCCAACTCTTTCATATTCCAGCATCCACACTTTCTTTTTCAAACGTGTCAATGCCATATAAAATTCCACGCCTTGCCGCCATGGAATAGAATTATCTTTCGGATTATGCATGATCAATATTGGAGCAGTTACTTTGTCTGCGTTGAGGACAGCAGAGTTTTCCAAATATAGGTCCGGCCGTTCCCACGGAGTAGAATTATAAAGATAATGCCCTTTTTCAATCCCACTCTGAGCGTTATGATGCTCAATCGACGAGAAGCCCGGTCTTAGTGTCAGGTAATCGCTAATTGGATCAGTCGAGCCTGACATTTCCACAGCTGCAGCGAACATTGCACTGTGTGTAACTAAATATCCTGTTTCCATCCCACCGAAACTATGCCCCTGAATAGCAATCTTGGTAGAGTCAATATAAGGATACGTACTGAGAAATCTCGCGGCGGAGACTACCGAATTATACGCACATGCGCCAACCGGCTGTTGAGTAGAAGTACTGGATGCAAATTTTATGTCCGGGGTAAATACCAGATACCCATTACTTACGAACAAGGGAATGTCAATATTATCCTCGATTAATTTGGGATATGGAAACTCATAGATACGGTGAGAATATTGTTCATAGTAATTAAATATAACAGGATACTTCTTTTGGGGATCAAAATCCTCCGGCTTATACAATACTCCCTGAGATAGTTTTCCATCAAGCATTTTCCAGGTGATCAGCTCCGCAGAGATCCAATTAGTCGCTTTTTGAGGTTGAATATCGCTTACCTTTGAGAAATTCTTAAAATCTCTTGTAAGAAAAAGGTTGGGGGCTTCCGCAAAAGACTGGCGTTGAACAATCCACACATTTTCATTGGCCGCCTTTAGTGGTTCCATACCTGAATTAAATTCATGACTGTTGCCTGGCAATTGGGAATTTTCATGGTAATAGGTATAAGGTCCCATCGTTAAAAGTATAGGATCACCGAATCCACCTAACTTTATTGTATAAAATCCATTGTATTTATTTTTACAGTCGAATGCAACCAGCAATAAGGCTTCACCTGGCACGTAAGTTTTATCTTCTGAACCATATAAAAGTCTTAACTTCACGTTATTTCGCTTACCATAGTTGTTTGTTACGTTCATAGGTGGATTTTGGTTTCTTGTGTCCAACCTCCATATATCATAATTATCATACAAGAAAACAAATCGATCGTCTTTGCTCCATCCGCACAAAGATGCTACTTGAGGCGGGGTAATTATGTTAATGTTGTGACTTCTAAAATCAGTACTGGCATTTTGCCCAATATCGTACGTGCTTCCTGTGGCTATCTCGTAACTTAAATATGATCCCTTTTGAATGTCAAAATATACAATGAATTTTCCGTTTGGGGAAAAACCAAACTGGATAAAATCATTAACTCGGTCTTTTATTAATCTCCGTCCGCCGTCTTTGAAAGAAACCAGATAATATGATGGTTGCAGACTTGAATCACGCCAAAAGTCGACAATGTGGTCTCCAAACAAATTAGTCTGTACCACACCAAAATCCCCAGGTGGCTCGCTTTCGGTCAAGCACATTTTTTCATTTTCATTTTCCAGACGAACCAATGGTCCGTCTTTCACATCGATAACTGCAGAAAAAATAGGGGGGCCTGCGCCTAGCAATCTCTTCTGCTCGGGTTGAATATCTATGTCTTTATATCCCCAAATATCCACCAATGGCCCATCTTTACGCGGCTTGATCGTATCAATCCGTTTTTCAAGTTTTAAAAAAAGCCATTGACCATTCTTGCTAAAAGAAGGGTCGCCACTGAGAAATAAGTCTTTTTGAACTCCTTTACTCGTGTCATTCAATCTTTCCAACGCATGTTCCATTCTTCTGTTGTAATACCACAAACTGTGAAACTGCTCCTTTGATTCTTCAAAAAATGCGACTTGTTCTGCCTTATTGTCAAATCGAATCCTGTCAATTTTGACCTCTTGCGATTGCATTACCGAATTTCGCCATATTATCGTTGTTTTGAGGTCCGACAATTCGACCCATAACAATTCCTGAACTATTCTACCTGATCTACCCGATCGGGTTTGGACGATCACTGCCTTACCCTGGTCGTCCAACACATAATAGACGACCGACTGTATGTTCATCTCTTTGCCCGAAGATAGGTCCCTGATACATAAATTGAGGCTGGTGTCACTTTCTTTAAGCGTATAAGCCATCCATTTACTCGTACTGGAAGTGGGCATTTGATACGATTGGACATGGGGAATTATGCTCACTGCATTACTTCCCAGTGTCAAAAAATAGAGTGAGTCGCTTCGGCCAAAAACTACCCGCCTGGAGTCGCCGGAAAATCCGATAAAATGATCATTCTCATATGTTTTTTTCCAAGAACCGTCAGTATTTTGTATAACGAGCTCATTTTTATGAGTGGACGGATTCCTAATATTATAACTCAAATATGTTCCTCTGCTATTTATATGCGGCTGTTCTTCAATTGACCAGCTACCATATAAATCTAGATCATCTATACTCAATGGCCTTTTTTGAGCCGAGCTAACAAAATGACAAGCTAGGAACAGGAAAATTATTAATAATCGCATAAGTGGATGAGGAGTATTTATCCTTCCTGTAAATTGAAAGGATAATACTAATATAAATTAAGAAATAGGATTTAATCACAATCGAATTAAATAGTCCTTTGGATCCAACAATAAATGCAAACTCTTATCTGAATGACTACTCGTGAAGAATGATATTATTAATTGACTTTATTTCTTCAATAGGAATTTTTATTAACTCTCGGTCATATGTGATCAAACCATTTTCTTCTGTTTCAACATCAAAAGGCTGTGTATAAATGGAAGCTGAAAGTCCTTCTTCCTCAAACAACTTCAAATGTTTTGTCATATAACGGTACTTTTCCGCAAAAGAATATGCATCATTCGTTATATATCCCCAGTTCCCCTCGTTTTTCCATTCGTGGCCTAAACTTATTACCTTTACACCACCCCACTCTCCCAACACCCTCGCTTTCCCAGGAAGTTCAGGAGCTATTCCAGGCCCAGGATAGTCATGGATGTCAGCAAGATCACTGCCTACCCATCTTTGGTCAGGGTTCGTTGATGAATTGCGATCATAATTCTGCCCACTATGACCATTTATGAGCCTGCCAGGATCGGCTTGTTTCATCGCTTTTGTCAATCGTTCCTGATCATAACTATTCCAGCCTTCGTTAAATAAGACCCAACATATAATCGAGGGATAATTATGTAATTGATGCATGATTATCCTATTCTCTCTTTCAAATGCATCTCTTGCGTCATCTGTAAGGCTTGCGGGATTAGGCATATCCTGCCATACCAGTAGTCCAATTTTATCACAATAATAGTACCATCTCGCTGGTTCGACCTTAATATGCTTCCGGATTGCATTAAACCCCATGTTCTTGATGGTTTCAATATCGAATCTCAACGCGGCATCTGTGGGAGCTGTATAAACACCGTCTGGCCAAAAGCCCTGGTCAAGTACGCCCAGGTTAAAAATATACCTACCATTCAAGAATATCCGATCTTTCCCAGCCGAATCTCTTTTGATCTCTACCTTTCTCATACCAAAATAGCTACCTATTTGGTCAATTACCTTTCCTTTATGAACTAATTTTATGACCAGATCATAAAGAAAAGGATCTCGCGGTGACCACAAATGAGGTTCAGATATATTCAGATTTAACTGATATCTTGCTATATTTCCTCCTTTAATATCAGTATCGAAATTCACTGCTATTCCCTTGGCAACCTCAGCGCCATGATCAAAAGCAGAAACTTCAATCGAATAGCCGCTCTCTCCTATGAATACATCGGTCGCTAAGCTAACACAACTGCTGTCTACACTTGGAGTTATAACTAGATTCGAAATGTATTTCTCCGGTAAGGGTTCGAGCCAAACAGTTTGCCAAATGCCGCTGGTGGCAGTGTACACAATTCCACCAGGATCCAACGCTTGCTTACCGTGTGGGTTCCCGCCCTGATCGGTTGGATCAAGGACGCAAATTATCAGCTCATTTTTCCCCTTTTTAATAAACCGAGAAATGTCAAAATCAAACGAAGTATATCCGCCCTTGTGCCTTCCTACCATCTTTTCATTAACATAAATAGCTGCCTCCCAATCAATTGCGCCAAAATGAAGAACCCGATTACCGTTCATTGTATCACCGATTTCTATTGTGCGACGATACCAAAGTTTCTCGTTAGGCTTTAATGCCCGCTTGACGCCAGATAAAGCGGACTCTATCGGATATGGCACCAAAATTTGCCCTTCAAATGCACTTGGCATGACAACGCCACTGTCCGTAACTGCATAATCCCATAAACCGTTGAGATTTTCCCATTGTTTCCGCACCATTTGGGGCCTAGGGTATTCGGATAAAGCAGACCCAGGCGTTACATCTTTTGCCCATCGTGTATATAAGGGGTTATCGGCCGGTCGCCAAATGGGTTTCCAATTTTCCGACATCTTCCATGTCGGCATATCATGCTTCATTCTTTGTAGGTTCGATTGAAGTGTCGACGTCATACTACCTTGCTTAACTCCCTCAGTCCCTTCTTTATTATGGCCTATTTCAATAGCCCTCTCTTCCAGTCGGATTGCACTTTCCTTTTCTCCCAATTTGTACAATAGATTCGCTCTTGTATCCATACTGTTAAAATCCGTAGAATCCGCATTTATCACACTTTCCGACCAACTAACCGCTCTGGCCAATTCCTGCCTGTTAAAACTGTATGAAAATATCTCCCATGCAGCATTATTTAAGACCAACTTGTAATATATAACTCCTTTCCCGCCTCGATAGAGATCTTGCTCCTGCACTAGTGCAGCAGTATAGTCTTTCCATCGTCTATGTTCTTTATACCACTTTACCTTGGTCGATACTACATTCAGCTCCGCCCAGTCGGCATTTAGTCCAGATCTGATATGGGCATAGATTCGTGACCATTCCGGTTCACGATTGCCACTTCCTGCAGCAGATAGTTCAGGTTCAATCCACTTTTTCCTAGCGACATAGTTTACCAGTTCAATGCGAAATCGCTCGTCTTCCATAATACTATCAACTTTGTCTCCATGTGCATATATCAACTTAAATACCTTACTTTCCAAGTTTAGTATTTTTGGAAAATCTGCGACAAACTCCAAGTTTTCTCTTTTGTAAAATTCATTTTCAGGAAGTGACACAAGATAGTTATCGACATAATTAAGGGCAATATCATTAGCCAACTTTTCATATCCAAGTCTCTTTGCAGTATAAGCCAGTACTTTCAATCTAACATTGGCTAGCCTGCCACCTTTATATTCGGAGAGTAACCGAAAATATTGTTCATTAGGATCTTTGGCTGTTTTTATCACCTTCAAAAAATCACCTACCTGCTTGTATCCAATATCTTCATGTATTGCAACACCATCTGGCGAAAAAAAAAGGAACGTAGGATATGCATTCACGTTGTACATTTGTTGAAACTGGTTCGCAATAGAATACCATGCCTTAACTCTTTTATCGTCATTAGAGGTGGAATCCATCTGAACTTTAACAGAGATAAATTCGCTATTCATGGCATTGGCTACCAATGGCGAACTATACACATCACGCTCCATTTCCTTGCAGGGTGCACACCATGTGGTATAGCAGTCAACAAATATATACTTTTGCTCTACTTTTGCCTTTTGAAGTATATCATTCCACATCAGCCCTTTCTCAAATCGAATGGCATTTGCGGAGTCGGGAGTTGATATCTTTTCATAGTCCCCTTTCATCTTCCAATTGTGTTCCGGAACCCGTTCCGAAGCCGACTCATTTACAATAGATAGATTCGTTCCTGTTTCAGAAAGGGACCACTTTTCGGATCTGCTATATTCAATATCTTGATTATTGTTCGGAAAAGTGAATTCCATCAATTCAGTAAACTCATTCGTCTTATCATCCGGTTTTATACTTGCAGTTACGTTCCTTTTTCCCCCGGTTACTCTGGTACTCTTCCGTCCATCTAAGTAAACAGTTTCGGTAAATTTGTTAAGTATATCATGCTCACCGGGGAGTTCTCTCTGTATAATTAGTGAGTCTCCATTTTGTGAAACTGAAATCTCTTTAGGCATTACGTTACTATAGTCTTTTCCCACAAGACTCTTTCTATCACGCAATATCCAGGTGCCCGAAAAATCACGAATTTGCGCAACGCTACTCTCCCGCAGAGCAATAATTGCCAAAACAAATAAACTAGTCATTCTCCCGAGTCTTTGAATATTATTCATACTAGTATCCTTGATTTTGAATTAGTAATGGGTCTTTATTTATATCATCAACCGGAATTGGATAGAGAGCCCAATTTGAGTCCCACTTCCCTTGCTTTTTAGGCGCAACAGCTGACATAACGGCGCCTATTTGTCCTGTACGCTTTAGGTCCAACCAACGATGTCCCCATTCGGTAAACAACTCTACCTGGCGTTCGTGCAAAATTGCCACTAATAAAGATTTTTTATCGTTTGCTGAAGTGCTTGTCAGGCCTGCTCGGGTGCGAATAGTGTTCAAATCGTCTTGCGAACCTGATAGGTTTCCCTGTTGTGCCCTCGCCTCAGCACGGATTAAATACTGCTCAGCCAATCGAAGGACCATGTGGTATTCGATTACAGGGTCGCCCAGATTCGCATCTTTATATTTATAAGCATAATGGTAAGTACCTGTCACATCTGTATAGTTCCCAATCCAATTAGATTTGCGCAAGTCGCCTACCTCGAAACTATTCAGCAACGTATCACTTAGGTAGACAGGATTACTCGTACTAAGTCCGGTAGGCGGTATAATAAATAATTTAGCGTCTTCAGTGTTCCAGCCCACATTTACAGGCTGCAACTGCCAAATGGCCTCAGAATTGTTCCTAAGGAACGCATTACCAATAGATTCCAAGCCATAAACATTCGTATTATTTATTAGAATTGATGACTGCTCCTCGGCATTCGGATAGTCGTTCATATATAGGTAAACCCTTGCTAATAGAGCACTGGCAACCCATGAGTTAGGTCTTACTCTCTCAGCGACTGATGGCTCATAGACCGTAATGCAGTCTGATTGAACATATCCAGTGCTATCCAATAGCTTTTTGGCATCGAGGAGATCATTGACGATCTGCGTGTATACTTTGTCTTTCGAAGTACGTCCCATTAGTGCATTTACTTTATAGTCCGTGCCTAGTATCAATGGGACATCACCATACAGGTTGACAAGATAAAAGTAAAAAAAAGCACGCATAAACTTTGCTTCCCCCAATAATTGGCTCCTAGCAGCCGCAGATAGTTTATCTGCAGACGAGAGCCCTTCAATTGCCGAATTACAAGTAAAAATGTAGGGGTAAACTGAGTTCCATGGGATAAATGCCGCCCCCGACATATTTGCCGATAATGCATTTGTATAATACTGATTTTGCCAGACAATGGATGTTCCATTCCATAAGGTCAATTCGTCAGCGGACAGGCCAGCGTACATAGACAAATTTCTAAAGTCGGTTGAAGTAAAATCCGAAGAACTTAAATTAGTATAAAGACCTGTCAATACTGCCGCAGCTGTCGCGTCAGAGGCGTATACATCGTTTGCAGTCGTCACAGTGAAAGGCGCGTCGACTTGGACGAATTTTTTGCAACTTCCCAGAAGGACACAAAGTATAATGACGCACGTGCGGAATGAAATGCTACTGAATCGCATATAATTAGTTTTTATCCTGGTTGTTAGCGATTAAAAACCGAGATCAAGTCCAACTATTATCATCCGCAATGGAGGCAGATTAATTGCTTGTGTCTCGGGATTTAGACCATAATATTTTGTAACAGTAAAGAGATTTTGCCCCTCTACATAAATTCTGCAACTATTCATGCCCGAGTTTTTCAACCATTGCTGATCAAACTGATATGACAGCGAGAGGTTCCTAAGTCGAAAATATGCCCCGTCCCCAAATATGGCATCGCTTGTGGCAATGGACGAAAAGGGAGTATAATACTCAAATGTCGAGCTGAACTTCTGAATCATAGATACATCGCCCGGTTTCTGCCATCGGTCCAGGACAATAGTTGGTTGATTAAATTTTTTGTGGCCCGGGGGAAAAGTGCCAGCATAACTGTACTTAGTCGCGGTCCTGGCAAGTTGTTTTACGAATTGAAAGAAAAAATCAAGGCGAAAGCCTTTAAAAGTAAAGACGTTTTGCATGCCTCCGTAAAATTTAGGATCCGTATTTACAAGAATCATTCTGTCTGTCGTAAAATCGGGTGAATTCGTCGAATTGCCTTTTAAATCTTGAAAAATATAGATACCGGTGGTGGGATCAACACCGAGGGAATGAAACACTTTGTTAACCTTTAATGGCTCTCCTAATGCCAGAAATGAAGCATACGTGGAGGAGTTAAGATTGGGGAATGAAAGCAGGGTATTCTTCGGAATTGTAAAGTTTATGCTCGTCCGCCATTGAAAATATTTTGCCTTAACATTAATTGTATTCATTGAAAACTCCCATGTAGAATTTTGCACTGTTGCCGGCAAATTGGCCGACACGCCCCCACTGCCAGTGATGACTGGCAGTGAATATTGCAATAACTGATTTGATGACCTGTTTCGGGAGTAGGTAGCATTAATAAGGATCCTGTCTTTTATAAATCCCAGTTCTATTCCCGCCGAAGCCTTTTTGGTTGCTTCCCACTGCAAATATGGGTTAGATAGTCCCTGAACAGCTAACCCAGTCGCTCCCTGATAGGCTACTCCTGCAGTAACAGGCTGATATAGGTTCAAGTATTTATAGTTGCCAATTTGATCATTTCCCGTAGTCCCATAGCTTGCCCTTATTTTGCCAAAACTTAAAAAAGGAATTGACCTTTTGAAGATGGATTCATTGCTAAAAATCCATCCAACACCGGCCGCTCCAAAATCATGAAATTGATTTTTTGAGCCAAAATTACTGCTGCCATCCCGGCGTGCCGTAAGGTTAATTAAAAATTTATTCTGCCAATCAAAATTTACTCGACCAAAAATTGCGTTATATTTATACACATAGCTTGCGGTCGAGTTGACAAGAACACTAGATGCCGAATGAATATCCTGCAGAACTCCATCACTATTGTAGCCTAGTCCTGTCAAGAAATCCCCCATTCCCCATTGTTTATCAAAAGTAGAACCAAGTAAAATATTCAATCTTCCATTACCGACAGCTCGATTATAGCTGATCTGCGGCTCGATTATCCATGATTTTATATCGTTATTGGAATATAGTGCACTTCTTTGAACATAGGGCAAAATTTCAGGCTGAAATACAGTGAGGGGTATAGCTGTAAATTCTTTTGTATAAAGACGAGTATACCCAAAATCGGACTTGATCTCAAGTCCCGGTAGCAACTTGTAGCTGAGTATACAATTTGAAATCAAATTCTCAGTATTATTTTCATAGGTGCTTAGCAAGGCCGCAACCGGGTTATTCCAACTAGAGGCGCCGGATTGGTTCAAGGCCCAATTTATCGATCCGTCCGATTTATATAAGGGCGGTGCGTCTGGTGGAAGAGGAAAAGCAGAACCAGTCAAATCAGCAGCAGGTAATCTATTATTGTCGTTGAGATAATTCCCATAAACCTGGATTTGAAATTTTTGATTGGGGGAAATAGAATTTAAATTAAAGTGCACACTCGCTTTTTGATCGCTAAAATGACCCGGAAATATAGTTGTTTCACGGTGATAAGTTCCGCCTATCCTATATTGCGTATTGGCAGTGCCTCCAGAAACACTTCCGTCAATATTGGTATATTGCGCAGTGCCTCCAAGTAGCACCTTTTGCCAATCGGTATTCCTTGTGGTATCCCAAAAGCCATTGATATCATAGTCAGTGAAGGACGGGGAGGCAATGCCATCATTTCGAAGCGCTTCATGTCTCATAGCAAGGTACTGAGGCGTATTCAACATTGCTATTTTTTTTGGCATCTTTCCGATGCCTTCTTGCAAATTTAGATCGACTTTCATTTGGCCGATCTTGCCTTTTTTTGTAGTGATTAATATAGCACCGTTGCCCGCGCGGGATCCGTAAATTGAAGTCGCTGCGGCGTCCTTTAAAATATCAATACTTTCTATTTCACTTGGGTTAATATAACTGAGAGGGTTACCTGCCCCACCACCACCTCCCAGTGATGGACCTGACATTCCCAGAACACCTCCCTGAGTGGTGGGAAGAGTTTGCGATACGTAGGGCACTCCATCAATAATATAGAGTGGATCATTGCCGTTATCAATACTATTTTGTCCTTCAATTCGCACTGTAGCTCCTGCGCCGGGTAAGCCGTTGGCTTGGGTTATAAATAATCCAGGAACGAGTCCCTCCAAAGCGACCAGGGGATTATTTACTGGTTGTTTTTCAATATCTGATGCCTTAATCGTGGTCACATTGCCTGTATTTAGTCTTGGGGTTGTTGAACCGTAGGGGATAACCTGCACCTGGTCTAGACTATTGGTAGCCTCTCTCATCACTGCAGTCACAGTAAATGCTGAACCTGTTACTTCAATCGTCTCCTCATATGTGTCATAGCCAACATAGCTAATCTCAAGTATATACTTACCTGGCCGAATACCCTGCAGTGAAAAATTACCATTGTTATCGGTGACGCCACCTTTTCTTGTGCCTTTTAGATTTACCGAGGCCCCAGATAGTGGAACCCCCCCCTCAGTCTTCACTTTCCCTAATAGAAAACTGGGTTCAGAGGGTGCAATGGGTCCACCTGGCTTGCCAGTTTCAGTATTCCCCACTATCCTCGAAACGCTTATGGTTCTTCCCGATATGGTATATATCAATTTCCACGGCTGAAAAGAAAAACACACCTTCATCACATCATCGATCGTCCCATTCGTCAGATTGATCGTCACAGGTTTCGCCGCCTCCAGCGTCGACTTCTCCATCAACACCCCATATCCCGTCTGATCCTCTATGGCGTGAAAGACAGCCGTCAGCGGTAAATTTGTTCCGGTAATACTAACCTTCTGCGCCACACCCCTGGCATTCACCTGAAGCGCCCCTATCAGCAATATAGCAGCCGTAATTCTCATGGCGAGCGAAATTGACCCGATGGCAGCCTTTGCCCGGACCGCTACAAGTCCGGTACCATCTTTTTGACAAAAGTCATGGCTTCTCTTACAGGCAATAAGAGGCCTTCTCATGCATTTTTTCATAACTTTGTTAGTAGTTGGGTTAAACCATGCTGATTCCCTCGGAATTGAGTGACCCAACTAAGCTCCCTAAAAAGAGCATCCGCCGGGATGTGCCGCGAACACATTCCGGTTTTTTGTTTGGGCCACCAGTCGGCCTAAATCAGGATGGATGTAGCGGGAATGAAAAGAAATGCTTCCAGCTAGTGTTGGTCTTTTTCATTTTCGTTCAGGTTTAGGGTTAATCAAAGCCTCGAAATACTAGCCGATCGAAATCGGACAGCATTTCATTCGTATCTGTAACGTCTTCAACCGCCAGCATTGCTGAGGGTCAAAGACGAGAACGTACAATCTTAATAAGTGTTCGTTTGGCAAACAGCGCTAGAGGTTCGATCCAACGCGTCGTAGGAAGGAGTAATGGCTATGGGGAAGCTGCCGGAAAATTTCGCGGGTCAGCTCACAAATGCTGATCTATTGATGTACAATCACAGTCCTGTCTTTCACACTCGTATGGATATGCAGCGCTTCGAGTGAGGCCAGCGTCTCGGCAAGGTTCTGATTGCGCGAGATCGACCCCTCCAGTTTCTCCGACGATGGCTCGCCTTCGAATTTGACTTCGACATCATACCAGCGGGCAATCTGCCGCATCACCGTCCGTATATCCGCATCCGAGAAATTGAAGAAACCCCGCCTCCAGGCAGTCACACTATAGACGTCCGGATGGCGTATAACCAACTTCCCATCCGACTCCTCGGCCTGCTGGCCTGGCGCCAGTATCAGGTTGCCGCTGCCGGCTGTCACACGTACCTTGCCTTCTACGAGTGTCGTCTTCTGCGATGGCTCATCGCTATAACACGATATATTTAGGCTGGTCCCAAGGACTTCCACTTTATTGCCATCAGGCAGTCCTATGGTAAAAGCCTTATGGGCCGAAGCGGCTACTTCAAAGTACGCTTCCCCATTCAGTAACTCCACACGGCGCTGACTACCCGAAAAGCCAACAGGATATTTTAGCTCCGAAGAATTGTTGAGCCAAACCTTCGTCCCATCCGGTAAAACCATACTATATTGTCCGGCCCGCGGAGTTTCAAGAATATTAAATTCGTCACTTACCACAGGAGCTTTCGATGCGGAATAGCTGATCGTCGATCCTTGCTTTACAATACTCGATGAACCCTGAAAAGCAATGGCCCCGTTTTGGGCGGTATCCAATTCGATGACAGCACCATTGGCCAACCGCAGATGACCTCGATCCTGACCTGGACGTATAAGCGCAGCTGGAGACACAGCCCTTGAGACTTCAGGAGTAACCTTAGACATCGGCCGATGAAAGATCAAAAATCCACCGGCGACGACGACCAGCACACTTGCCGCAACAGCCATCCATTTCCACCGGGAGAACATCGGCTTCACCGGTGCCAGTTGACCAAACAACTCAAAGAATCGTCCATCCATGCTCTTCTCATCCATCTCCATCCTTTCCTTCAGCCAACCGTACAAGGACTCCCGCGTAATCGCCTCTTCATAGAAGGTTCGATTATCCCCCTGGTCGAGCCAGGCCTCCAGTTCAAGTTCCTCAGAGGGCCGGAGATCGACTTCGAGCTTCTTTAGTAATAACGTCGCTATCCTGTAAGAATCTGCCATAGTTATAATTAGCCTTTCTGCACTTTTTGCAGACGTAAACAACCAAAATTTGCATCTTTTCAGTCCCTTCTAAAGAAAACCTCTTATCTGTTACGTTGAAAATGCAAAATCTACCATCAAAATGATAACTATTTTTTAAAGTTGGCAGCGGGTTAGTTCGGGTAGACTTGCCAGTAGCAGTAAGACGAGGGCTTCTTCGCCTGGGAAATGTCCTTTATTCAACAATTTCCGGATCTGGTCCTTCGCCCTCGCCATATGGTTGTATACCGTTTGAACGCTAAGGTCGAGGGCCGAAGCAATTTCTTCCATACTTTTATTTTCCTGGAACCGCATCAGCATCACCTTTCGTCGCATCACAGGCAGCGCTTCGATGATATTCCAGAGCTCTTCCATCAGGGAAGCCCATACCATTTCATGTTCCCGTACATCCGCCAACGGGGCGCCGGTATCTTTGGTCTCCGAATGAAGTTCGTCGGTGAACGGCTGTGGGAACCGTCTCTCCCGCAACACATTGATACACAAATTTCTCGCCGTAAAAAAGACCCATCGCCGCAAATGGACAAGGGAATCGATACGGTCCCTGAATTCCCAGAGCTTCATAAAAACCTTAACCGTGATGTCTTCCGCATCTTCCCTGGACTTGGTGATCTTCAACGCGAACATATAGATCTCGCCTTTGAGTGAATGATAGATCCTCGTAAAAGCCGCCTGATCTCCGCAGAGGAATGCTTCATAGACAGATTGATCGATTGGAGTCTTTTGCTTCATTTATAGAGCCTGTTTCAATACTTTATGCAAAATAGATTCACCCCCACAAGTGGCTGGCATCGTCGTGGTCTTCGCTAGGAAACAAGGTTTAAACGCTGATTTTTGACTGGTTTGTGCAGTATTGGATGGGACTTGCTTGATCTGATTAGCAAGATAAGAAAAATAACAATTTCTTGATAGTGATAAATTCCTGCAGCGTCAACCTGCATATAAAATATTGAAGGATAGCTCGCTGCATTTTGTTCTCAGTTATACTTTTTGGAAACACATTTCTGCTTCCGGTGCACCGTGTATTTTTTTTTAAGGATCGTCCCCTTTGTAACTTTCTTATATAAAACCTTATCGCATGCAAGACATTATCGTCCGTCCAGAACTCAGGGAACACTTCCTCTTTCTTCCCGACCTCAATTCCGGGGCCAACGACCCCTCTCAAACCCTGTCCATCGTTATTCCGGCCTACAACGAGCAGGCGACGATCATGTCCATCCTGGAGAGGATCAGACAGATTCACCTGATTAACAACATGAACAAGCAGGTCGTAGTCGTTAACGATGCGTCAAAAGACGCCACCGACTCCCATATCCGGCAGTACATGCAGGAAAACCCCGACCTGAATATCAAATATTGCATCCACAAGGTCAACCGGGGTAAAGGCGCGGCCCTGCATACCGGCATCCGTCAGGCCACCGGTGACTATATTATCGTGCAGGACGCCGACCTGGAATACGACCCGCGAGAGTATAACAACCTGCTGAAACCCGTGGTCGAAGGTCATGCAGACGCCGTTTTCGGCACCCGTTTTTATGGCGGCAAGCCGCACCGGATCCTCTTCTTCTGGCACTCCATCGGTAACAAGATGCTGACCTTTTTCTCCAATATGTTCAGCGGCCTCAACCTCACCGACATGGAGACTTGCTACAAACTCTTCAGAGCCGATATCCTGAAAAGTCTGCCCCTGAAGGAAAAAAGGTTCGGCTTCGAACCCGAAGTCACCGCAAAGGTCGCCCGGGTCCCCAATATCCGCATCTATGAGGTCGGTATATCTTATTATGGACGTACATTCAGCGAAGGCAAAAAGATCAACTGGAAGGATGGCTTCAGAGCCCTCTATTGCATCCTCCGCTATGGGTTGTCAAAAGACAAACAAGCTGTCGATGCTAATTCCGACTATTCCAATGTCATGGTCGTAACCGCCGCGGAGGTACATCCGATCAAATCCGAGCAATTATGAAACGAACGCTCCTTGTAGACAGCATTGCTTTCTTTTTCATACTTCTGTTTCTCTATACGGCTACGGCCAAGCTGATGGATTGGCAGACCTTCCGGGACGAACTACAGTCCTCGCCGCTGGTTGGTAATTTCGCAGGGATCATCGTCTGGGTGCTGCCGGCTGTCGAGATCCTCCTGGCGATCGCCCTGTTCGTACCAGCGTGGAAATTATATGGCCTCTACGCCACCTTCATCCTTATGGTATTGTTCACCATATATGTAGGCGCCATCCTGTTAATAGACAACCAGCTGTCCTGCAGCTGTGGGGGAATCATCGAGAACCTGCCGCCAGATCGGCACATCATCTTCAATAGTATATGTGTACTGCTGGCCGGACTGGCCATCGTGGTCCATCGCAGGTCTGTGCCGACGCAAAAATTCCAATGGCTGACAGGGTCGTTCGGTATCGTATCGTTCCTTCTCCTGGGCTGGATGCTGTTTAGCGCCTTTACGGCTAAGCCAGCAATAAAGACGGGCAAGGAAGGAAGGCTCTTGCCATCGTTCGAACTGTTATTGCCGGACAGCACCACAAAATTCAATACAGCCGATATACCGGCCGGCAGTCCCTTCGTGGTCATCGGCTTTTCTCCCACTTGTACTCACTGCCAGGCTGAGGCAAGAGATTTCGTCAAGAACATTTCCCAATGGAAGGATACCCGTATATATTTCATAACCCCCTACCCCTTCCAGGATATGAAAGGGTTCTATAAGTATTTTAAAATGGACAAATGCGCCAATATCACGATGGGGCATGACGGGACGAACGCCTTCTTTAAATATTACGATTCTAAGAGTATCCCCTATACCGCCGTGTTCGATGCGAAAAAAAGGCTCAAGCAGGTGTTCATCGGCGAGACCAAATCTGTCGACGTGCGAAAGGTAATCGAAAATTAATTAAGCAACTTTTTGAACACAAAAGCCTGCTTTTGGTAAACCAACAAAATTTGTCAGTAACACGCCCCGCAGCGTATCTTGCCACTGTATTACAACAGGAATATCCTATACATCAAAGGCACTGGTTCGTAGAATCCCATATATATAGCCGACGGCTGGGATTTGCAGACATCCTGTTTGGCAGGTCCCACCGCCGGTCTTATCCCCTCAACTCTTACTAAGGTTACTGGTCTCCCCATTAGTTGCACTAAAAACAAACCTAATTTTTAACCAGCCGCAAAAGGCAACAAACCTTATGCTATGAAGTCCTTACTCCATCGCCTCATCCGTCTTGACCACTTAATTGCCCTGAAAGCTACCGGCACTCCTGCCGACTGCGCGCACAAGATCGGCATCTCCGAACGCAGCCTCTACGATTATCTCAAGATCCTCAAGGAAATGGGAGCTCCGATCAAGTTCTCCCGCGACCGCCGTACCTATTTCTATAAGGAAGAAGGGCGGTTCCGGATCTCCTTTATTGCCAAGTACAAGGAAGAAATTTTGGAAGAAATGCTGGCATAATTTGGAAATTCCGAAAACTTCCCTACCTTTGTTGTGGTTCACTTAAACCGCACTTGATTCTAACGGATTATCGTTATTCCGCTGTGTTCTTGCTTATTAATTAGCATCGTTTATCGAAAGGTTTCCGATCGATCTCGCCAGACAATTGGTGTCACGGATTGTTAGGAAACCTTTTTTTCGCCAGCTATGGCGGCGCATCTACCTTCCTTTATCGTTCTTCATACGACGCGCTGATTTTAATAGCGGTGCCATTTTTTCTTGTTTTTTCGAAAGAGAAACTTGCTGACCGTTTAGTGTTAGAAGGACGAAACAAACGAGCTATTTCGACCAAAATTGAGCGTCGTGTTTCATTACGAATCGACTTTAGGTTTTTAACCGGAATATCTGTCGACACGGGATGTGTCTTCCGTCGAGATAGGCCTTTTTTCATTGGTAAAATTTTCAAATAATAAATTCTTAAGATCACTGGACAAACTCTTGCCCCAAATCCATTTCAGGATAACCCCATGGCTGGTAGCCATGAGCACACAAACTCGCCGCGAGTACTTAAGCTTCAGGAAATACCTTTTTCTGCAGCCAGAATAATAGCAGGCGCGTAAACTCGGTTTAATGGACTGATATTTGACTGTGCTTAATGTTAGGAAATTAAGCAACACTAGGAGCAGGAGTTCCAGTATGGTAGCGAACATTTAGCCTTCTAGGTGTAATACGGACGTGCCTAGCGGCACTGTTGCTACGTTCTGATAATGATTCGGTAGTGATTATGGCTATTTCAAAAGTATAAAGATTTTCGTTCTTTAAAAAAATGTTTTTTAGCCTGAGACTTTAGCAAAAATGGAATACACCCGTTAATATGTCTTTATGCCCTGTTCGTCCCCTCACCATTACGGTTAGTCAAAAAAGGTAACCATATCGAAACAATAGATTTTGACTTTTGACAAAATCCGCCGACTTCCACCATCCGGTTTCGCGTGCAAGATTATTCGCTTGTGATCAGTTTCATACGGTCATTATCCTCAGAGTGTATTTTAAGCTTCTTAGCTGCAAAGCAAGAAAATAAACTCGGAAAACTTTGTCGAACAAGTTCGACAAAGTCAAAAGAACGCAGAATAATCTTATATTCTCCATACTTGTCTCGAAAGAAGGTGTCCCTCAGACATTTTTGACGATATCTTTTGTAGCGTCGTCCGGCTCATTCACAGTATCATGTAGGGCACTTACGGTATCATTTATAGTATCATTGATTATGCTTGCTCATGGTCAGCCGTTATACCTGAATATCATACTATCCCTAATATACTCCCCAAACTCCTCATCCACGCAATAAGCATAACACTCCATACCGAAGCTACTCCGATAATCGTGTTTCGGAATGGACATTGCGCCCCAATCAGAGGAGATTTAACTTCAAGGCAGAAACCGTACTGGCAAGCCTACAGCGCCCGGAACTTCCGCCGATGGCAAAAGATGGCTTAACTCCCCAGTTGCAAAATCAAAGGTCTGAAAAAAGATAGGCAATGCATAGCGCTTCCGAAGTGTCCGGAGATATTGTTCAATACCAGCAATGCTCTGACCTGCTGGAGCAACTATGATCCACTGGTCGGCCCTGGCCGAATTTTGCCAATGCGCATATTCAAGCAGCTGGCCGATGGCCTCACGAACACATGCAATGGCATCGGGGTATGTTTTGATTTCATAGAAAATGATCGACCTATTGTGCCTAACTGCAATATCAATCTCCCTGTCCAGGAATCGGGCAGGGTGATTGGGCGTTACGTTTTTCTCTCCGTATTCGGCAGTAAGCTTATCTGTTAATACATTACTGATATCGACGTGAACGCCAGCGACATCCACGATCTTTGGCTTCCGTTTGTAGCTAAATTTTCCTCTTCGCCCGCCATGCTCGTCAATTGTACCCCTTTCGACAAATTCAAAAGGCTCCTCGTCGTCCTCCGCATTATCAATGGACCTAAACCCTTGGAGATAAGAAGGGATCTGGTAGAGAAAGCTGTACCGCGCAGCTTTCTCTAGCTCGCTGCCACCAGGGATTTCTAAGTATTGCGAACGAAGATCGACATTTGTCGGCCGAAAGCGCACGTTAAATATACTTAAACCTTTGTAATCCGAGAATCCATTCTGAAAAAGATTGGGATTCAATCTCTGGACATTCTTTACCTGCGCTTCCATATTAGCGAGCCACCCGTTGGCTTTGTATATTTCTTTTATCCTATCAGCCTCCTCCTTCGTGATAACGTCTACCGGGTTTATCCTACCAGCCCAATACAGTTTTTTATTTCTTCCGTCAACTGTAAAGAAAATCACGTCATAAGAGTTATGCTCGTACAGTTCATGATGCGGCCTAATTCCCTCGATAAAGCCGTAATGATACCCGTCGACAAGCTTATCAAGTTCGAAAAGCCATTCTTCATGCCCGTAACCATATGTCCCCTCGTGATTATCGTCGCTTTTTCCAGAAATATCAACAGCCGCTGTCCATCCTACCTCGTTATAGCAAAGCCGGGCCATCCGGCGGTACTCGTCACCTCCATCGGGCGCGGCGTGCCGCCGTTTTGCAACGGTAAATCCCAGTCGCTCATAATAGGGAAGTAACTCATCGATGCCGCTATTGTGCCGGAAGTCCTTCAAGCGGATGCCAGCCAGTGCTGGATCCATGGCCACTGCCCTCTTTGCAAGAGCCTTTGGCCCAAACTCCCGCCCCCGGAAAAGGATGGCGTAATGGGTACCTTTTCTCAGCTCATCGGGACGCGAAAAAGCGTCCTCAAGAGCGCGCTCAACGTTTTCGCGAGTCAAAAGAGTTTCGAGGTGTGGCATAATGATTAGGAATTAAGTTTAAAATATCCTTTCAGACAGCTTCGAACAGTCGAATTGGGGCAGACACTCAGGAAAGTATTCTAACCCTGTACCCCTTCCGCAAAAACCCAATAATCGCCCTAAAGATTTCTGGCACCGCCTCCAGGTCATCTGCTTGGCGAATATTCAGCAAGATCACATTCTCAAATAGATTACCAATAAAATATCATACAATCATTGCTTCTAATTTATCCTTCCATTTTCCCCAGTCAGGCATCATTGACGATTGCAATTGAAAAAATTTCGCAGTATGATTCCGATGGACCAGATGACATAGTTCATGTATGATAACATATTCTATACAAACTTTCGGAACCTTAATCAGCTCGGGATTCAGGATAATCTTTCCTTTAGTCGTGCAACTTCCCCAGCGAGTAGGCATCTCCTGGATATATATCCCTTCCGGATGGACCCCATAACGCTCAAACCGTTTGATCCAGGGTTCGGCGATTTCAGCAAACTTCTCTTTCGCACGCAGGCGATACCAATTCCTCAAAACAGATTTCACAGAACTATTCGGAGCATGCGATACCTCAATTTCTCTTCCGGTAAAATTCACACTGTTCTTTTTAGCGGCCTTTACCCGCAACCGGTATTGCCGTCCAAGGTAGTAATGGGCCTCTCCTCCACGATATTCTTTATCAGGCGTTCGGGGGTAAAATCGTAGGAAATAATTCTGTTGTTTGAATATCCATGCCCCTCGCTTCTCCAATTTCGCTTCGATTTGCGGAATGGACGTTCCCTCTGGCGCCTTCACCAAAACCGCCATTTCCGGCGTCACGGTGATCCCCAGCGTCTTCCGTTTACTGAATTCCAGGTGATAGAAAATCTTCTTCGATCCATATCGCAACTCATGCATCATGCTTTATACCTCGCTTTTGCAATTTCCATACATTTGTTGGCAAGCTGTTCGGCCTCTTCAATCGGTAAATGAAGAATATCGATTAGATACTCGCCTATATAAAAATTCATCCGTCGCACTACATCAAATTTTTGCTGCCAGTCAATGACAAGGTATTGTCTGATAATATCGCTGGCGGCAATAGCGAATTCGACGCTTTGCCGATCCGTCAATTTTCCCTCCGCCAACCCCAACCGGAAAAAAGCGATGGTCTCTGGTTTATCCCTCAGCTCCGACGGAACATCCTCCCCTGTTCGGTCGATCGCCTGTTCCCTATAATGGTTCACTCTCTTGAGCGCTTCCGCTTCGGAGATCCTTCGCGCCCTAAGATCCGCTATCGTTTCCTGAATGAGTTCCGATAGTCGCTTATAGAACACGGGATCCTCATCCATACGTTCGGTGATATGCCGGGCAGTTCGGCTTGCAATAGTTTCCGCCTTAGCCCGATCACCGACCACCTTTTGCAGTTCCCTCTCAAATGCTTCGCCGTCCAAAATGCTTATCTGTTCCGTAAGCCGAATGACCTCCTCTGTCGTAACATGCTGATCTAGCAGCTTCTGCAATTGTTTTTCATATTGACTAAAATCCACTTTGTCGGAATAGGCCTGGTAAACCGCATTCCGAAGTTGAGTAAAAAATTTCAGGTCGCCGGTATACCGACTTTTCTGGTATTCCTCGGTATTGTTTTCCCATTCCAGATTGGCTGTCGCCAGTTTTAAGCAGCGCGCAAATTCGCTGAACCGGTCATAGAATTGCTCCCTCAGAGCTTTGTCCGCCAGAAAATTGCTATAAGTTACAATGTCGAGTGTGTAGCCCAGAACGCGGAATATAGCGATCAATTCAGAATGTACCTGCGGAAGCCTGGCTATTTCGACCTTGACGTCTGTTACTGTTTCATTCACCTCTGCGGCTTCGAATTCCGCCAGGCTGGAATATACGTGCATAGCCTCATCTAGGTTTCCCAACACCCCTTCATAGTCGATGATAAAGCCATATTCCTTACCGGATTCCACCCGGTTAACCCGGGCAATTGCCTGAAGGAGGGTATGGTCCTTCAGCTTCCGACACAGGTACATGACGACCACCCGGGGTTCGTCGAATCCAGTGAGCAGTTTATCCACTACTATCAATAGTTCCGGCTCCGGCGCGTCTTTGAATTGGGAAATGATCCGTTCTTCGAAGTTCTTGCCATGTTTAGATTCCATCCGCTTCCAGAAGGCCACCACTTCATCGGACGGGCCTTCATGAATGTCATCGTAGCCTTCCCGCATATCCGGCGCTGAGATAATCACTTCGCTGGTTACTTTCCCGATCAGGTCAAGAGCCTTCTTGTATTTGATGGCAATAGACTTATTCGGAGTGACAACCATGCCCTTCAATCCAGTTCGCTCCCCTGTCCTGTCAACTCCCCAATTCTGAAAATAATGGTCGCTGATATCGCGGGCGATCTCGTCAATACGTTGTTCCGTCTTGCTGATTAGGTCGGCCCTGCTGTATTTTCTCTTGAGATCCGCCGTTTGGTAAGGGTTAAGGTCTTCTGCAATGCGATCGAACCCTTTGTCGAGTGCTTTTTGGTTCACATCCTGCACTGCATGTCGTCCCTCGTATAGAATGGGAACGATTGCGCCATCCTCGACGGCCTGACGGATGGTGTAGGCATCGATAATCCCCCCAAACTTCTGCGCGGTACTCTTTTCCTTCTTCATCAGGGGGGTACCGGTAAAGGCGAGGAAACAGGCATTGGGGAGCACTTTCTGCATTTTCACGTTGAAGCTGCCGTATTGGGTCCGGTGGCCTTCGTCGATCAGCACGAAGATATTTGGTGACTCCAGCGGGGTCCGGCCAAGACGTTCTACCGCAGCCTCGAACTTGTTGATCACGGTTGTCACCACTGCATCGCCCTTCCCCTGCAGGAGTTCTACCAGCTGTGGGCCGGTGCGTGCCCGGTGCACGGGAACTTCCACCTGTGCGAAGGTGTCGGTTATCTGGCGGTCGAGGTCGACCCGGTCCGTAACCAACACAATTTTCGGGTTGCGGACTTCTTTGTGAATGCGCCGGGCAAGCATCGCCATGGTCAGACTTTTCCCGCTACCCTGCGTATGCCAGATGACGCCCCCATTGCGTCTTCCGTCATGCTCTTCCCTGATGCGCCGGATAATCTTTTCGATAGCGAAGTATTGTTGATAGCGGGCTATCTTCTTCACCCGCCCACCCTCGAAGAGGATATACTCTTTTATCAATTGAAACAGCCGCTGAGGATGGCAAAGATGGTAGAGATAACGATCCTGTTCGCTAACTGCAATTTCACCGGAAAACCGCTGAGCCCATACGACGAGTGCTTTTCCATTCCTTGTAGCCCGCAGGGCTCCCTGCTCTTCGTCAATGAGGGGTTGGTGGACCAGTAGGTTTAAGAGGTCTTCACCCTCTGTGTCTTCCCGCCAGATCGACCAGAATTTCGCCCGGGTATCAGTTGTGCCATATTTCGCCTGAAGAGTGGCACAGGCTAGCAGCAGTTGGCTATAGACATATAATGAGCGGATGCCGTCTTCAGCCTGATTTCGGGCATGTTGCGAGATAGCCTGTTCGAGCGGGTCTCTCATGTCAGGCCGTTTGCATTCGATGACAACTAGGGGAATGCCATTGACAAACAGTACAATGTCTGGCCGAAGAGTGTCGCGGCTCCCCGTGCGCATTACCTCGAACTCTTCCGTCACATGGAATACGTTCCGTTCGGGATGTTCCCAATCAATATATTGAAGGGTAAAGCTTTTCTTGTCGCCATCGATGCTTTGTTGGAGGGCGACGCCCAGGGTGAGCCGCTGATATGCATACTGGCTGGCGGTAATATACCCGTCCTCAAACGGTATATCTTTTAGAGATTGAATGCCCGCCTCGATGTTAGCGTCGGTGAATACGGTGGTTCGGTTACTGCCGGCGGATATGCTATTAATGGCTTTCAATTGTTGTCGAAGGATGCCTTCCAACAGCACGCCGCTGGTCTTTCCGCCTCGGGCCGCCATCGCCTCTTCCGGGTTTAAATAGGTGTAGCCCATCCGCATCAATAGCAGCAGAGCGGGCAATTGGGAAGCATCGTCTTCCCGGAAGGATGGATGGAACATAGTATTTGGTTTTGTTTCAGCAAGTTCAATGGTTCGGCGGCATAGAACGCGATGGCTTCGGCGGGTGATCGGCAGGTCGACCGCCCGGCCCCTATTCTTCCTTCATCTTCACCCGCACTTTCCCAGTCAACAGAACCTGCATGAGACCCCTCTTTTGTTCTTGCAGGGCCGCAAGTCGGAGGCGGTGAAGTTGGATTTCGCGGTCGGAAGAAATAAGAATCTCGCCAATCGCATTTTGCTCTTTTTGTGGCGGAACTTTAATTGTAAGTTCCTTAACAGTTGATTTCGCTACACTATAAACCGAAGTTCCATTGGCCTTCTTTTTCAATTCAATTTTAACTTCATTGCTAGCAAATAGATAGGCTCTAAATCCATCCACCGTCATATTTGACTGGTCCCTCAAGACTATTGTGTGCAAACCTCCAATGGCCTTTCTGTTTCCAATATTTTTTACTTCTATCGATTCACCAACGCCATCATAATCCTCAGAGGCGTCAGCAATTACTATGTCACCATCTTTCAGATAATCTTGCTGGTCAATTTCCTGAGGTGAAGCGAGTTTTGGAATTCTCATCTCCTTGTCAAAATCAAGAAACTCGCATGCATAAGAAGCATGAATATCCCCATAATGAATACAAAAAATTGACTCGTCGTGACAATCTTCGGTAAGCCCATCTCGCGGAATCGAATACGACTTAATGAATTTGAAATGTTCTCCTAATGTCATCACTTTCCAGTTCTCGTTGAACCCATTCAACCTCTTCTTTCCACCCAGCAGCTGCTGCATCAAACCGCGATGACGATTTTGTAAGGCATCAACAATCCGTTGAACGTTATCAATGGCGGCATCCCACGTTGCAATAATTGCAGCAACTCGCTTCTGTTCTGACACAGAAGGCAGTGGAATTGGCGTAGCCTTCACTTGCGAGGAATTAATGGAAGCAATTCCTGTCGTCTGTTTTGCACACGAAAGAAAATACGCCTTTGCGCTAAATCCCTGAAAATAATTATAGAGAAAGAATTTGTCCAGTTTAGACCGATCCGCCCTTATTCTAAATAAGTGGTTCTGAAAGACGCAATTTTTTATTGAATTGGTCCAAATTCCACCTCTTCCCAATTTATCGGGATCGCCACCTTCGGTAATTAGAATGTCCCCGTCAAAAAGTGTATACTTGGAAAGCTCTTCCTTACTAATAACAATCTCCTTAACCTCCGTCAAATCAATAGCTCCGTCCTTAACGTTTGCCACCCGCATATAAGGAACACTAATGGCATCTTCTGGCGAAATCACCTTGCCTTTAGAGACACCTTGCTGGATTTCACTAATCTCTTCAAGTCTTTTCACGTCCCAATCCTCCGGTATCCACCCTACACTTGTATGCTTATATCCTTTTCTATTCATTGTCCAACAGACTTTCATTTATATATATGTTTGCTGGTCCTCTCCAGCTCCAATGACTTCCCTACCCAGTTTCCCATGGCCCCCGCCCTCCCCTCTTTTAACCACAAAACCCTACTTCGCATCTTCCCATCCTTAGATCCGATCCTTTAGGGTGCATGCATAAGACTGATCCTTCCAAATCAACATAATATCACATAATATCATATGTATCCGGAAACCCTCGCCGTTCCTCCGGAAACAAATCCTTCTGGGAGGCCGGTATCCGAATTTGCTTCTTCTGGTAATCCTTCGCGGTAATATTAGCTATGGTTGTCCTATTCATAATGGGTTTATTAGCAGATACCCTACCCCTCACCCCTTCCCACCCTTCAACCTCTTCATCGCCTTATCCAACTCATCCGGCCTCCCCGCGTCCACCGCCTTCCAGTATTGTTCAAACTGCTCCACCGCATAAGCCTCCGCTTCCTTTGCACTGCGACTTCCAGCATCCAACAGAATCTCCCGATCGTTCAAAGTAAGAAACCCATGCAACTTGGCGATCCAGTCCTGCATATACATCGGCTTCCTGTTCATCGCCTGTAATTCCGCAAAATCCAGGTACTGGGAAACGATCAGGTTTAGCTGCTTCAATTCATCCTCATTCAGGTAATTCTTAGCCACCGTCACATCCGCCCTTTTAATGGCTTCTCCGGGAAAATTCGTCAATCCCATATTGGGTTTTGCATGGTCCGCCCGCAACAGGATCAGTTCTGCTGCCGTATGCCCATGTATCGCCCAATGAAACTTGTTCTGCACCGTGGCAAAGAACTGCTTAGTAACATCTGACTTAGGATCATAGTCCATGCTCGTGGCATAGATATCACAAATCTTCCGGTAAAACACTTTCTCCGAACTCCGGATGTCCCGGATGCGGTTTAACAGTTCCTCGAAATAAGGATTTCTTGCCTGCTTCAACCGCTCGTCATCCAATGAAAACCCCTTAATGATATACTCCCTCAAACGCTGGGTAGCCCAGATCCGGAAATGCGTACCTACGTGCGACCGCACCCGGTATCCCACCGAAATAATAACGTCGAGGTTATAATTCAGAGTGCGATACTTCTTCCCATCAGCGGCAGTTGTCAAGTATTCCTTGACAACTGAATCCGCCACCAACTCACCTTCTTTAAATATATTATTAATATGTAAAGAGATGTTTTGCTTAGTCGTATGGAATAGCTCAGCCATTTGTCCCTGGGTCAACCATACCGTTTCCCCCTCCATACGTACTTCTATATGGGTATTGCCCTGCGGAGACTGATAGATTAATATTTCCGATTCATGGCTCATAACAACTTCATAGTCCCAGTTCCTTTAAATGTTTCGCCATTTCCTTCTCGACAGCCGCCAGTTCCACTTTCAATTGGTCGATCTCTCGCTGCGTCGCCGCAATATCGATCTCCGCCTCTTCCTCGAACGTATCGACATACCGGGGAATATTGAGATTGTAGTCGTTGCCGATAATCTCTTCCTGCCTCGCCACATAGCTATATTTGTCCTCCACTATTCCAGCGGGCAACTTGCCTTCAGCAAACCGCCGGTAGGTCTGGACAATATCCTCCACGTCCTGCGGGCGAAGGCGGTTTTGGTTCTTGCCGCTTTCGAACCGCTGACTGGCGTCGATGAACAAGACGTCCGTACGCTTTCCCCTGCCTTTGTTGAACAGCAGGATCGCAGCCGGAATACCCGTACCAAAAAAAAGATTGGCTGGTAACCCAATCACGGCGTCTAACATATTATCCTCGATTGTCCGTTGACGGATCTTACCCTCACTGCTTCCCCTGAACAGAACTCCGTGAGGGACTACCACCCCTACCCGGCCATGACCCTCATAGGCTACTTCCAGCATATGACTGATAAACGCCCAGTCACCCTTGCTTTTCGGCGGAATACCTCGCCAAAATCGCTGATAAGGATCTGCGGCTGCCTTGAACCCGCTTTGCGGCTGTCCGACATTCTTTTTGTCATTCTTTTCGGTATCATCAGCACCCCATTTGTCCAGGGAAAAGGGCGGATTAGCGACAACCACGTCAAACTTCATCAATTGATCACCTTCCTTGAGCTTCGGATTTCGAATAGTATCTCCCCATCGGATCACCGCCCCATCAAAACCATGCAGGAACATATTTTGAACAGCCAGCGCCCAGGTACTCCCATTGGCTTCCTGCCCATACAGAGAGACATTGGACGATCCAACCTCTCGCCCCGCCTTGATCAGAAGAGATGCCGACCCACAGGTGGGATCGCAGATCCTGGCGCCCGGCTGCGCCTTGGTCAATTTGGCCAGCAAACTGGAAACCATCGCCGGCGTATAGAACTCCCCTGCCTTCTTTCCCGCATCCGATGCAAAATAGCCGATAAGATATTCGTACGCATCACCGATGACATCATTGTGCTCCAGATGAGAAGGACTAAGATCCAACTCGCTGAAGTCGATCAGCAGATTCCTTAGCCGCGTATTCTTGTCTTTCACATCCCCTAGGTTACTGCTGTTGAAATCGATATTCCGAAAGATCCCGCTGCCATCAGCGCTAAACAGCTTTTCACGATTCGCCTCTTCCAGGTCATTTAGCGCGCCATTGATCAGGCTTCCGATGTTTTCAGCAGCCCTTCGCTCATATAAGTAGTTGAAGCCACAGCGGTCGGGCAAGAGAAACCGCTCCATTCGCATCGCCCGGTCCGTTCTTCCTTTGTCCCCCTTATACTTATCCAGGTACTGCCGGTAAAGATCGTCATGAACATCACTCACGTACTTCAGGAACAGCATTGTCAGGATGTAGTCCTTGTACTGGCTAGGATCGATCAATCCACGAAAGGTATCGCAAGCTTTCCACACGACCCGGTTAATATCTTCGGCCGAAATTAGTTTTTGACTCATTTTCCGTTAGCTGTTTGTAAAAGATGGTATTGAAATAAGTTTTCGTTTAATTTCCTAATACGCGCGCGCAGCCGGATAGCCTGCTGCTGCAGTTCGTGCAAACGAACGATCTGCGCCTGTCTGTCGACAGAAGGTAACGGTATCTCCAGTTCTTCAACCACATCCCTTGTAATAAGGGGAATGGAAGTCCCCCTCGATGCAGCAACCAGCGTACTAGCTGTGGTCGAATGATTAAGATACCATTGCAAATATTCAGACAAAGTGGTTGATGGATCGTTTATTCTGACCACTGTAAACACTGACGAGGCGACCGCGGGCTCATATTGCCCATCATAAAGCGCAGCAAATGGATCTACACCTTTTGTTGCCAGTAAGATATCACCGGATTTCAGATAGTTTTTCCGAAGTCTGCTTTCTTTGCATAATTCAGGTTCGATTTGTTTCACCAATTTTCTATCCTTATCCCAATGGCGCATTTGCAAATAGTATATATCGGCGCCTCTGGAAGCCGAAGTGTTCACATATATGCCACTAAAAAAGCTCACGATATGTTTCAACGCTATTCGCATTCGAGCACAAGAATAGTAATTTAAGGTGAAAAATGGTATATTATTTCGAAATTATTTCTGAGTAATCTAATTACTCAAAACATTGGAAGCATCCAGAAATACAAGATAAATACTAAATTAGTTAACAATCAATCATTTAACTTTGTATACTGGCATTTTTACGAACTTTCAGATTTCATAACCCTTCCTCTTCGACTCCTCTTCCAAACACCATCGAGCATCCAGCGGCGAAAGCGGTCCCAATTCCGCCATCCTTAGTGCCATTAATATATTTTATCGAATTCACCTTGGCGAATTACAGTGCCATCCAACAGTATCATTCTCTCCTTTATGGTATCATTTATAGTATAATTGATGCTGATAAATAAGGCATTGACAGATTAATTAACTCAAGAAGATATTGTTATTTTCGATTTACACGCTTATATTGTCCTCCTAATTAAGTCCTTATATATGAAAATATTCTCCGACAACTCCGAGGAAGGCGAAAAGAGAGATATCGCCTTTCAAGCCATCTCTGCAATGCGCGACACGATGAGCATTGCTCGTCGAAAACCCCAACACATAACCTATGAACAATCATTACGTATTTACGCAGATCTAGATCCCGAAATATATGAGGAGTTCGACAAACTGGTATCAGAAAAAAATCAAAACGAACGATCAAGATTGTTCATTGAACAGGCACAGGTTCTAACAGAGACAACAGGCAAAACTGTCACACCGGATGAACTTGTGGAAAAGGAAATTAAAAAGTATAAGGAACTTAAAAAGAATGCTAAAAAAGGTCAAACACGGCGGATAAGCCAGGAAATATCAGCACTTGAAGCTGTGCTAGAGAACCTCAAACCCCGCTATTTGAGCGAGCATGCGATTATTGTTAATGATTTCACTCAAATTGATCGAACTAAGCTATTTGGTGAGAAGACCTTCGCTGCTGTTAAGCATGTAGAATACTCACTCTCTAAGGAGAGATTGATTCGAATCAGGCTATTGCACCCAGACAAGCCAGAGCACCTTACAGGTGCGGATTTGGTGTATGAACAGATTGACACGATTAACGAAAGGGTTAGATTCCTTTTTATGCAATATAAGACTTGGGATGACAATGTAATTTACTTTTCGAGCCACCGAAATTTACTGCCACAGCTGCAGAAAATGGAAAAGTTGCTATGCAAGCATTCCAACAAATATTGCGAGTTTCGCTCGTCCACATCACTCGACAATTTTCGAATGCCCTATTGCTCTGGTTTCTTACGCCCAACAGACAAACTTCAATTCAAGAAGAGTAAGATGATCTCGAGTGGCATGCACTTGCCGGTCTGTGCCGCCTTGGAAATATATAAAACACAAAAAAAATTCGAAAAGGACTTTCTGAAAAATGTCCTTCCTGATCACTATATTTTTGAGCGACTATTTGCCTTAGGCCTCGTAGGCAGTAGATGGATTGACTACGAAGAAGCAGAAGTTCTATATCAAAAAAATGGCATTCTTGACGAAGGCCAAAATCTGACTATTCATGCCAGAGAATTCGTACGCGAGGAAGAGCCAGAAGATGATTTTGGATTTGAAGAAGACCGATAGATCTTAGCATCCATCAGGTTTTTGCCACTGACAATGCAGCAAATCTCGGAAGGATCGGCGTATTAGCCGTAACTATATTTCAACAATCTTATCGCGGACAGTTCTCATTGTATAGTGAAATAAGAAACGAACCCTTGCCAAAATTTCCTGTATTTCCTTGTCGGGGCAAACGGGAGAAAATATTTTTAACGAGCAGTCAGACTAATAGTTGCCCCGCACACAATCTCTACACGCGTTCCTGTTTGCTGATCATAAAAAATGACCTTTTTTGAAAACGAGCGCCTTTGACTCCATAAGATCAGCTTTAATTACAATATAAAAAACATGCAGATTCCTCGGTCAACGTGATTAATAAAAAGGATGGTAATAGTGTTAGTCTTCCTCAAATGGTAAAAGATGAAATGGACACCTATTTTGACAATATGAAAATTCTTTTGCCGACAATGGGATTTGATCTATTCAAACCGGTGTTTAAAGAACAAAAACAATCGCTTACCGAGAAAGGCGAAAAAGTACTTCTTGCAGTGGGAGATATTAAGGCTCAAGCCAAATTGACAACCACCGGCTTGCTCGTATTACGAGGAAGTTCGATGAAGTCGGCCGCAACCCCAGCCTTGGCCTCCACCTGCTTGAAAATTCGTAATGACCTGATCGGAAAAGGCTATGTCCGCTCAACCGGCAAAGACCTGGAGTTTATTCAAGACTATGAATTTTCGAGCCCGTCTCAAGCAGGTTCAGTGATCCTGGGATATTCTGTAAATGGAAGAACTTTTTGGAAAAGTAAAAATGGCTTAACCCTGAAAGAGATCGAAGATCTCAAGGCCAAAGTTGCCGCAGTGGAGAAGATTACGCTTTAAATCGCAAAAGTGCTTCCCTGCTTCTGCCGCTACTTTTAGCAGCAGTGACCCCGATCCGCAAGTAGGATCGTACGCCGTGGTGGCGGCCACCGAATTTTTTGGGCTGATGCCGATCACCTTGGCCAGGATGCGGCTGACTTCGGCAGGTGTATAAAACTAGCCCTTGCTTTTGCCGATTTCCTGAGCAAAATGCTGCATGAGATATTCGTATGCGTCTCCAAGGATATCGTCGTGCTCTGCTCGGTTCTTCGAGAAATCAGGCGAAGGGCTGTTAAAAATGTTGATTAAATTCGTGAGACGGTCAACCATCGCCTTTCCTTCGCCGAGCTTATTGGGATCATTGAAGTCGGGAAAGTCGCTTCTTGACAATCTGGAGTTGCTGTCGATCAACTGCTGGATGATTTGCGTATTGATCTTGTCACCTATGTCATCCTGACCGCGTAGAGCCAGCATGTCTTTAAAGCTGGCGCCGCGGGGAATGGTCACAGATGGAGCAAAGTCATCGGAATCTGCGTATTTATCAGAAACAAGAGCATAAAGAGCACATAGTCCTTGTACTGGCTGGCGTCCATACCGCTGCGGAGCTCATCACAACTCGCCCAAATGGAGCGATAAAGCTCTGATTTTCTAATTGGCATTCAGGATTGAGATTTTTTCTACAATTCCCAAATATACGCAACTCGCGCGATGTCATGTGATTACTGGCAGATGGCGAAAGAGAATAGTCACGAAAGTGTTAAATCCTCTAAAAGAGGCAACTATATAGCCGCCATTCGTGTCTTATTTTCGGTAATTTGGCTGCTCGGATAATTGTCTGGGCGCTGTCGGCCAAAAACAGAGAAAACCTTTAATCATGTCCAAAAATTTGGACAAGTTGCCGAGTTTTCGCTACTTTAGATATTGAAATGTTGACAAGGAAAACAAGCAGAATGATTGAAATATATAAATGCATATTAAATAGCAAGTTATCTCTTTCCCGCCCGATCGGCCAACAATAATGTTATTAATCTGCCGTTAAAGGCCCGAGGGCCCTCCCAGTACGCTATGTTTGACCAAATATAAGGCTCTATTTTTGATGTAAATGCTTAGTGGCAAGCCATAAACATTCTTCGAGCATGTTGACCATTCCTCAATACGACAATCTAATTCAGAATCAATACCAGGATGCCGAAAAGCGGACTAAGGACTTTCGTATTGTCATACACTTTGACTTCCAATTCTTTACCCGTTATTTCGTCGCCAGGGCCATTCGTCGGATTGACGCGACATTGCCAACTTACCTTATCAAGGCAAAGGGACTCTTAGCTGATTTGCAAAGCAGGGAGGCCGAGCTTTCCGGCAGTAACCTTCGAGCGTTTATCGATCATTTGGACCGGTTCATCAACTTGCTGGTGTATTTGAGAGAAAAACTCCCGTCGATAGAAGATACATCGTCTGCTTTTCCCGAGATTGATAATTGGAAGGGTATATTAACCGAGACCATCGAGACCCTATATGCGACGATGCGGCTCGCCAAACGTTATAATCTAAAGACACCGCGCCCCGTCTCAGATTTGGCAATTGAATCTTCGAAGCGATCCTTATCTTCGCTCCAAAGAACCTCCTATGTCCGTAGAGCAACGTGATGTCTATCTCTTTCCCCCCATGCACGACTCCAGCCTTGCAAATCATCCCTTTATTGTTCTTTCTACAAAAGCTGCCAACGAATACGAGAGCACCTTTATTGCCGTGATGATCACTTCTTCTATAAAATTCCATGACGATTTTTCTTTTGACCTACGAGATGAAATGTTTGAGCACCCTTTGGAAAAAGGCGGATCACATGCGCGAATGCACCTTGTTACCCTTTGCTTGGAACAAGAAATCATCGGTCCTCGGATCAATCGCATGAAGCCATTCTATTTTAAGGAATTAATGGCTGCTATCGGAGACCTTGTTTTTGGATATGAGTTCAAACCTTTAGGCTCCTAGCGGAAATTGATAGACTCAATCTTTAAAACATCGCCTTTAAATTTTAAATCTACTACTTCATTTATCATCATGAGCCGAGGAATCACCATCACCAATTATTTAGTCAACGGCAACCCAGAAGGAATCAGCTTGTCATATGTCTCCAACTGGACCGGTCAAGCAGTCAAAATACCACGAAACGCTTTTTTTGAAACGAAGGAATTCCCAGAACTCAATAGACCAGGGATATACTATCTGATCGGTTCCAACGACGAAAAACCCGAGGAAACGCTTATCTATATAGGGGAAGCCAATCACCTCTTCGACCGAATAACCTATCACATGAAGGATGCTGACAAATCTTTCTTTGAATTGATTATCGCATTTAGTTCAAAGGACGATAATATGACGGTATCCCACACCAAGTACCTCGAAGCCAAAATCCTCGAAGAAATATTTGAAAAGTCTGGGTACAAGGTGGTTAATAAAAAGGATGGTAATAGCGTTAGCCTTCCGCAAATGGTAAGAGACGAAATGGACACCTATTTTGACAACATGAAAATCCTTTTGCCGACAATGGGTTTTGACCTATTTAAACCAGCGCTTAAAGAACAAATACAATCGCTCACCGAACAGGGCGAAAAAGTGTTTCTTGCTGTGGGGGATATTAAAGCGCAGGCCAAACTAGCCCCCAGCGGATTGCTCGTATTACGAGGAAGTTCGATGAAAGCCGCTGCAGCCCCAGCCTTAGCGGCCACGTACCTGAAAATTCGTAATGACTTGATCGAAAAAGGTTATGTTCGATCAACCGCCAAAGACCTAGAGTTTATTCAAGACTATGAATTTTCCAGCCCGTCTCAAGCAGGTTCAGTGATCCTAGGCTATTCGGTAAATGGAAGAATATTCTGGAAAGATAAGGACGGACTAACCTTGAAAGACATAGAGGACGTCAAAGCTAAAATTGCGGCAGTTAAGGAGATCATGCTTTAAGTTGCACCTGCGACTGGACAAGAGGATTGACGGCTTACCCCCGACTCTGCCGAGCTTCATCGAAATAGGCAATCGGGCCCTCCACAAGATCTGCGCCGAGATCATCCATAAATCTGACACGGTCAGCAGCTTTTCGGGCACTTTGTGGCCTCCACAAGGTATAATGTCGCCAGACTTGAGTATGCAATTATCCAGCGCTGCAAAGACTAGATAATGTTGATCTGGGTTGTAAAGAACGAAGTGATCAACCCCGATTGTCGATCGACAATCGAATTCGTTTTCCCGCCTTGAATGTAATAGGCGGAGAACTCATCTGGCCCCACCAACGAGACGATATTTGCTCTCTGAATTAAGAAATGACACCTTCAAACGGTTGAATAAAACAAAGCTGCCCTAGGGACAAATGGCGGAGTTGTTGCCGGATTCAGTTATCAAGGAATACTTGACAGCTGCCGACGATGGGAAGAACTATCACACCATGAACTATAACCTCAATGTGATTATTTCGGCAAGAGGTCGGGTGTAGTCGTACGTGAGCACGCATTCCCGTATCTTTGGGTATACAAATGGGCTAGAAATAGCGATCGGTATAAGTTTACTCTTAGACGTCAGGTGACTAAGCCAAAAGAAAAATTATCCTACCAAAGACCTGGAGTTCCTTCAAGACTATAAATTTTCCAGTCCATCGCAAGCAGGATCTGTACTCCTGGTCTATTCAGTCAATGGCAGAACCTTTTGGAAAAGTAGCAATGGTTTAACGCTGAAAGAGATCGAGGAGGTTAAAGCTAAGGTTGCGGCAGCGAATGAAATTATGAGACTGTAAAATAATCCCCCGATGGCTTCGGCCGTTGAGTACCGTTGACAACTTACGTTCCCTTAACTTTATAGAGCTCCGGAAGAAGCCTTCACAGTTAATGGTATTTTTGAAGTCCTTAAAATAATCGGGTTGGAATGTATAATGCCCCTCTATCATTGGGCATTTGTTGAATACGATTGGTGATCTTTTACTATAAAAGAATCCCGGACAGAAAAGTTTTACAGCAATAATACATTCCCCGGAGTTTTAATTAAAACTCCCATATGCAAAAAAAAGAATTATCTCTTCAGATTGTTCATCCTCATGCTGCCGGTATTGACGTTGGTTCACGCAGTCATTTTATTGCTGTTGATCAGGACCCGGAACATGTGAGTGAATTCGGCGTTTACACCCGTGATCATTTATTACTTATCGAGCATCTTAGGAAATTTGGAATCACTACGGTGCCTATGGAAAGCACTGGAAGCTATTGGCAAACGTTGTTTAATGCGCTACAGTCAGCAGGCTTTGATGTTCATTTAGTAAATGGCAGCCAAACAAAGAATGTGAAAGGTCGGAAAACTGATGTTATCGATTGCATGTGGATTCAAAAGTTACATTCACTCGGATTGCTTTCTGGTAGTTTCTTGCTCAACGATTATGTTCAGCAGCTTAGAACTTATTACTCCCATCGGCAGCATCTGCTTGAACAGAGCTCTAAATATATCAGCAAAATGCAAGCCGTTCTGCGTCTTATGAATATCCGTTTAGATGATATTTTAAGGGACACTACAGGCAAATCCGGCATTGCTGTTATTGAAGCTATCTTGGATGGGGAACGGGACCCTATAATGTTATCGTCCTTTGTGTCGAAGGGCGTCAAGAAAAGCAGAGAAGAAATAATAGCATCATTGCAAGGGCAATGGAGAGATGATTTTATATTTGAGCTTCGCTCATGCCTATCGCTTTACTGGATTTATGAAAAGGCTGTTCTAGAATGTGATGCTAAATTGGAGAGCGAACTATTAGCCAAAGCTCCATCCATAGACACTCAAGTCGATTTAGCTCAAACAAGAAAAAAGCCACTGAAGCATTCTCCGAAGTTTAATATTCAGCAGGTATCTTTTGCTTTTTTTAAGACAGATCTTTATCAAATCCCTGGCGTTAGTCATACCACTGTCCTATGTCTATTAACAAATATGGGAAATGATATTCACAAATTTGCAACAGGCAAGCAATTTGCATCTTGGCTAAGGCTAGTACCTAATAATAAAATAAGTGGCGGGAAAGTCATTAGCCGTAAAACTCCACCCGGGAAAAACCAGATTGCTCGCTGTCTGAGGATGGCAGCTAATAGTATTGGGAACCAGAAAAATCATCCACTAACGCCGTTCTTTAAAAAAGTAGCATTTCGGAAAGGCAGAATAGCCGCTATTACCGCCACCGCCAGGAAACTCGCCGTAATTATCTGGAATATGATCGTAAAGCAGCAACCCTATAGTGCATTTGATTATGAAAAGCTTGACCAAAGGCGAAAATATAGTCAGCTGAAAAATATTCAAACCCGCCTGGCTAAGCTAAGCCTCTCCCCTGAAGAATTGAAAGGTGTATTTGAAAGGGCTTCACTGTCAAACATTTAATTGCTAGTTGTACAGAAACTGTGTCAAAGGTTAAAAAATCAAGACCTTTAATACAGTTTACCATGGACAAAAAACAAAAATTCGATTACGAAGAGATCAAGAAAAAGACGCTGGAGCAGCTCCGATCTGGTAAATCCCTGTTCGGCAAAGATGGTGCCTTTGCCCCGTTACTCAAAGACATTCTGGAAGCCGCTTTGGAGGGAGAGATGGAAAGCCATTTGGACGAAGAAGAGCGATCCAGCGGCAACCGCAAGAACGGTAAGACTTCCAAGAAGCTGAGGACCGCCGATGGTACCATTGACCTGGAGACTCCCCGGGACCGGGCGGCCAGTTTCGATCCGCAGATCGTCAAAAAACGCGAGACGATTCTTGCCGAGAGCCTGGAAAGCAAGATCATCGGCTTGTATGGCCACGGCATGAGTTTCCGGGACATTTCGGCCCACATCAAGGAGATGTATGACACCGAGATCTCAGCTGCTACGCTGTCGGCCATCACCGACAAGGTCATTCCCCTGGTAAAAGAATGGCAAAATCGTCCCTTGGAGTCGCTGTACTGCATTGTCTGGCTGGACGCGATGTTCTACAAGGTAAAGGAGGAAGGCCGGGTGATCAACCGCTGCGTGTACAATATTCTGGGCATTAACGCAGAGGGGCGTAAAGACCTGCTGGGCATGTACGTATCGGAGAGCGAAGGAGCCAATTTCTGGCTGGGGGTATTGTCCCATCTTCAGCAGCGAGGAGTAGCCGATATTCTGATCGCCTGCATAGACAACCTGAAAGGTTTTGCCGAAGCGATTGCCACTATTTACCCCGCTACAGAGGTACAGACCTGCGTCGTTCATCAGATTCGTAATTCCATCAAGTATGTAGCCAGCAAGGACCAGAAGGCTTTTATGGCTGATCTGAAGCCTGTATATCAGGCTACCAGCAAGGACGAGGCGGAGATCGAACTGGTCGACCTGGAGGAAAAATGGGGTAAGAAATATCCTGTCGTCATCGACTCCTGGAAGCGCAATTGGGATAAGCTTAGTACCTATTTCCAGTATTCTGCCGCCATACGGAAGCTAATCTACACGACCAATACCATCGAAGGCTTTCACCGCCAGGTTCGGAAGATTACCAAGACCAAGGGCGCATTCCCTTCTGATATATCCTTGCTGAAGCTGATCTACCTGGCTACGCAGAATATCCAGAAGAAATGGACACAGCCCCTCCAAAATTGGGGTTTGACGGTCTCCCAGCTTTCGATTAAATTTGGTGATCGGCTGAGATTGAAGATATAACAGCCCTCGTTGACAACTGATGTTTTTTGCAGCAGTGGAATATTACCCAGCAGTATCAGAAAAAACATCACTTCGCAACGAGACGATATTTGCTCTCTGAATTAAGTAATGACACAGTTTAATTTACACTCCCGAAATTATGCTTTGAATTGCATGCAAAAAGTAGGCGTAGCGGCTTGGTCACTCTACCTATACATGATCATATGTCTTCTTCCCACCTGTTCATCAGCGAGTGGAACCCCGATAAGTTTATCGGCTAAGCCGCAGCCATATCCCCTATCGTCAGTGATTATGTCATCCGCATCCCGGAAGCGACTTCTTATCCCGAAACGGATTACCGCAGCTGCGTCGGCATCCTCAGCTAAGAAAGGTTGGGCGTTGGCGATTGATACAGGCTGTTGAACGCGCCATCTCCCCTTCTGCCGATAAATCTCCTGAATTTTAACCCGATTCTCGTCCTACTTAACGGCTAAAACGATCTGTGCCTCCGTGAATTTTGTCCGATTTATCAAGTTTACACTGGACGGATAAGTCGGGGGGGGGGCAACTAGGTTGGTGAAGGAATAACTCCGGGGGGTGCGATTTAAGGAGACTTCTCCGGAAGAATATTACGCCTATACGACATTTCAATTCTACATGGCGCGATTGCCGGATCTTAGTCCGGAGGAATACATCACCTATACGACGTTTCAATTCCAATAGTGCGATTAAAGATAGGCAGCCATGGCGTAGCAGACGACGCTTTCAAATTTCGATTCTCCGGTAGTGCGAGTAAAACATGGTTAATATTGAATGGGAGACACTCGTGAAATTTCAATTCCGTTATGGTGCGGTTAAAGGTCGGGTTTGGGCTCATATTGCGAAAGCCGAGCCGATATTTCATTTTCAGTACGGTGCGACTAAGGCCGTCTGCGGAAACACAATCTCCGGCCAGGTTCTGAGATTTGAGTTCCACTATGGTGCAATTATACCTGGAATACGCGACACTCGACGGTCAGGATTTTTTCACGTTTCAATTCCGCTTTAGTGCGGTTAAAGCACGGCGGCCAGCTCCGCCGGGTAATCTTCCAGGCTTTTCAATTCCACCATAGTTCAATTAAAGCCTTGGTGGGGTCGGGTTTGGCTCAATCCTCCCTAATTTCAATTCTAGAATGGTGCGGTTAAGGCTGGAATACGCGATACTCGACGGGCAGGAAATTTATACGTTTCAATTCCAGTATGATGCGATTAAGGCCCCGTTAAACGGCTTAGAATAGGGCATTGTTTAAAAGCTGCTTCTACCTTTTAATCATATTTACAATCAGTATATAGTGATATTTCAATTCCACAATGGTGCGGTTAAAGGTCGGCGCCGTGAAAGTCTATAAGAAATGGAAACATGGATTTCAATTCCCTTATGGTGCGATTAAAGCTATGTGCGGAAATATAATCTCCGGCCAGGTCCTAGGATTTCAATTCTGCTATTGTGCGACTAAGGCGCCCCGCAGCTCTGGTAGGCGGATATTCCATTTCAATTCCAGTATGGTTCGGTTAAAGTCTCCATGCCGCCAGCTTCCACTTAGACTTTATCTTTATTTCAATTCCAAAATGGCGCGATTATAGCTCTCAAAAAGGCTAAGATAGTTAAAGTTGGTATTGAATTCCAATTCCAGTATGGTCAGCTTAAGCTGGCGCAACCGTCGGAACAAACTTCAGGCGAATATTATTTCAATTCCACTACGGTGCAATTAAAACTTCAAGGCGGCGGCATTCGGGGTATCGCCTATGCATTTCAATTCCCCTATGGTGCGGTTAAAGCAAAAATGCGGCTGCTATTGATTGCCCAACCATTTATTTCAATTCCAATATGGTTCGACCAAGGCTTCGGGTACGATGGGTCGCATCTCTATTTTACGATATTTCAATTCCATTATGGTGCACGTAAAAGCCAAAATCTGGCGGATTTTTCTGCTGCGCCCATGCTATTTCACTTCCCCCCTTTGGCGCGGTTAAAGCTCGGTGCCGTGAAGGTGTATCAGAAATGGTTACATGGATTTCAATTCCACGATGGTGCGATTAAAGGTCGCAGCATCTGTGTGGGGAACTAAGGCCGCCAAATTTCATTCCGGTGTGGGGCGGGTATGGATAATTACCAGTATGTCAAAGAACTGCGGGGGCGGGGGTTTTCAGAGGAACTGGGATTCTTCTGTTCCAGCGAGTTTGAGCTTGTCGAGGCCTTTTTCGAGGGAGTAGATGGCGGGCCAGTTTTGGATGTATTGGTAGCCGTATTGGGACTTTTCGATATGGGTAAAGGCGGCTAGCTGATTGGCCAACTGCTCGGTTGAAAAGAGGGAGATCGTAAACATTGCCATGATGGCCTGCAGTTGCTTGACTCGGATGCGCTGCTGGGTGAATTCGATCTTTTTCCTGATGAATTTTAGGTAAAGGTCGAATACCTGCTCCCCTGAAATGGTATCGTGTTCGTCGGGAACGATGGTGTTGATTCGCAGGAAATCTAGCTGGGTGGCGGTGAACGCGGGAAATGGGATGTTCACCGGGATGAAACAGGAGAGATTTTTTTGCTCGATTAGCCGGAACTTTTGGTGCACCGAACGGAATTTGAGCCGCTTGATCAATTCTTCGTAGTCGGAGAAGTTCTCGGCCATTTCGGTTTCGTTCCAGGCATTTTTTTGGTCGAATACGAGATCATAGAGGGCGTCGAAGTCCTTACACTTCAGTATGCGCTGATACTTGGCTGGATCGATTTGCTTGGTGGTGATCTCAAAGCGCTTGTCTTTTCCATAAATAGTGGACGTTTTATCGTATTTGAAAAGGTATAGCATGCAGTGGGTTTTGTTTAGGTTGCGGTTTATCCGGCCCGCCAACTGCTCATCGGAATCAATTATAGACCGGTCTTTGAATCCTATGTCCATATCAATGTCCACCCCCGCCTCCGCCACCTGCGTAGTGATCAGGATGATCTTCTTTGCTCTGTTAGCTGGGTCTTTTAGGTATTGAATGACTTCTCTTCTCCTGTGCTCCAATATCGTCCCCGACAGGAGAAATATCTGATCGAAATAGCCGAGCTGCTCGATAATTTCGCTGAAACACACCACCGTCTGCTTGTATATGAACCCAACAATGGTGTACACGCTGCCCCGGGGTTTTGCCTCGCCGAAATCATACACAGAATATTCTTTGGAGGCCTTGATAACGGCGGTTGCCAAATCTTCCAGGCTTAGGTCTTTGCGGGCTAAGAGATCAAAGTTGAATTGGACCCTTTCGGAAAAGTTGGGATTGTTGAAATATCGTTCCTTGGCGTCGGGGAGTAGATAAACGAAATCCTGCACCTGGTCTTTGATCACCTTTAGCTTGTCCAGCTTTGGGAGCGTGGCAGACATCAGGATAAATTTTATGTTGAATGTCTGGGCATACTGCCGGATAAAGTAAATCAGCTTATCCCAATGCTCAGGGTTATAGGACTGCAACTCATCTATCACAACGATCGAATTGGCCAAGCGATGTAATAGGTAATTGGATTCTTTTTCGTTAGTCTTCAGGATATCGAAAAAGCGGATATGGGTTAACAGGCAAAAAGGGTAATGGACAAAGAGATGGTTGATATAGTTTAAGTGATCCGAACCGTATTGGTCATCCGTGGTTGCTGCATCTTCGAAGGGCGACCGGGAATGTACTTCGATTAGCTCATTTTCGTCAAGGGCCAACATCTCCCGGATGTAAGCATAGGTTTGGGTGATCAGCGTCGTAAAGGGAAAGACGTAATAGACCTTATTGTATCTGCCCTGATGTAGTTTTAGCAATTCTAAAACGGCTAACAGTGACAGATTAGTCTTTCCTCCGCCTGTGGGCGCTTCTATATAGAACAGGTGACTATGATGATGGACCCTGATGTTTTGAATGACCTGAATGGCCATTTCCTGGCGCAACGTGTTCAAGCTACTTTTTTGCCATGGGTTTTGGAGCCGATAGTTGTTGGCGTGGGTGTATAGCTCATCAATCCTCGCTTTTGTAAATATGCCGAAATCTGCGATTGGCATGGCATTCATATACTCGTTGGTGGCGAGATAATCGGCAGCCGTGAGCAATGAAAAATTCAGTCGGCATAAGGCGTAGAGATCAAAGGTGTTTACGGGCTGCTTTAGATAGCTGGATTCGACGAATTTCTTTTTGCCGACCAGGCCGATGATCCTTGGGTCGATGTTGAGCTGGTACTTTTCGAGGTACTGGCTCATGAAAGCTGTCAGTTCGTCGAACTGCAGGGTAAGTAAATAATCGTCGTCCAACTGTTTGTTATGGTGTTTGAAGATGGAATAGGAAAGGCAAAGGCAGACTGTAATCAGCAAAGTGTCCTGCCCTTTTTGGGTGATTATCTCATCGAGATGTACGCATAAATAGATGAACGCTCCCAACGCAGAATGGGTGGATCCCAATGGACTGTCCTTTAGGGCGGTTGATTTGAAATGGGGATTTTTCAGCTTGTCGGTCTGAAACCGCTCGTTGATCTTGCCAAGGTCATGGTATGCGATGGTGTTTATGAATAGGGTCTTTATGTAATTGACTTTTTCTCGATCGAGGTTTTTTGATAGGCCGTGGATGAGGTTATCTATGATAGGGTCGAGGTGGTGAGCAGAGATGAGCGCCTTGAGATATTGGTTGGTTAGGGTGATGTGGGCTGTTAGCTTTTCATTGGGAGAGTGGGCGAGATAGTGCTCTGCCTGAAGCAAATCTGGCTTAAAAGAGCTGGACATAGGCATCTATTTCCTTGATTAAATATAGGTTCTCAATGGTACCGGCATTTTTAAGGAGATAGTTGCAGTAGGCGAAATCTGCCAATTCATATTGCATGAGGGTTAGGTCGAAGTCTTTCGGCAATCGTTCGAAATACATAAAAGGTGTCTGGTTGTCATCGAAGTTTAGGAAATCGGGCTCTGGTAAATGGAGTTTTTCTTTGAGTACTTCTTTTTTTTGAAAGATCGTTGCAATGCGGATGCTTGTGGCTATTTTTTTTGGTTTAGAGAAAGTGTATTCTCTAAGGCTGCTTGGCAGCCACCAGGCGGAATATTCATTTTTGCCGAAATAAGGAATGTATTCTGCGTGTCCGTTTTTTAGGGACATGAGCAGGGTATTGTGGTATGCTGAGTCTTCGTCCAATAGTAGGTAGAGCCTATACTGAGGGTCTACCACTGTCAGCTCTTCCGTTAGAAAGGTCGCGCCTTTATTGGCATAGCCGACCGTATTGGAATATTTGATATTGGTCTTGGCGAAGTTCCCTCGGTCTTGATTCAGGGGCTCTATTCCCACCTCGAGATCTTTGAGGAGCTGGTAATACCGTGGCAGTTCGCCTTTTTCCCTATACCCTTCCAGTCCAAGTATCGCGCCTAAGATACCCAATATAGCGGGCCGGTGTATGATGTTATACGAGAGGTTAATGGTACTATTGGTATCGGGTTTTCTGAAGAAAGCGAAGTCTGCAAACAGATCAAATGATATCAGTCTCATGGGTGAATATTTAGAGCTCGGTGAATACGGCGGACGCGGGGCTATTAAGCACGGTGGTATTTGATCTGGTATAGTAGAGCTCGATCTTTTCTATTTCGTTCTTCACGTGCTTTTCTGCCAGGAGGGAGTTGATCCTGGACAGATCGATCTCTCGTTTTTCATTGATATCTATAAGGCTGACCAGGGAAGGGAGAACCAGTTTCGACCCGGGTTTCAGCTGGATCCAAAGGAGCAATTCGTTTTCCGTACCGGCTTTGGCGGAGGAATCGTAGTAGGTTGCTCCTTTTCTGAGGGCTTCTTTTAATTTGGTGATATCGGCGTCTGTCAGGGATCTGCCCGATACGCGTTGTGCATCTTCCTCGATGTTTTTGGGGTTTACCGAGAAATGATGGACATAGTGCCCCTCTTCCAGTCGGTACTGGGTACCAAGTGTCGTCATGGTCTTTTCGGCGCTGCCTTCATTGGAGTTCCTGAAAGGAGACATGATCTGTTCGGAATAGATGACATTTTCGGGAAACTTGTTGAGGCCATGGGTGATCTGGCAGGTTCCATGTAAATGGATATTAGTCTTGCCGGCGTAACATCCGCCGAAAAATCTTACATCAAGGCATGTTAAGATATTACGCAATACTTCCAGCCGCAACTTGGTCTTGTCTTTTTCGTTGAATTCGCCAAAATGTAAGACATAAGTTTCGTCGAGGGTTCTCGGGGACATCTCCTCTGTAAACGATTTGAAGTAAAATATTTTTTCGTTTAGTGCGTCTTTCCAATAGTTTCTAATGGAATATTTTAGGGCCTTATCGGTCGCATAGATCGTCCCGTTAGGAAGTTTGCGGGGCTGGTTGGAAAAGTCGGCGTTATAATTGGAATTGATGGATTTGATGATGGCTGCGCCATATACGCGATTGGTAAATTTGGTCATCTTATTTTGTTTGGGTGTTATAGAGTTGATTTTTTGAGAAGGCGCCGGAAAGGATCTGCGGAAGATAATTTCTAATGTTTGAATTTGTCTCATAGCTTAAAACGAAAGCTGCGACCTTCTCGAAGTTTCGGGAAAATATTTCGTGACTATAGCGTCCAAATTCGTGGGCGATAGCTTTTTTGAACTCGTTACACTTAGACTGTTGCAGATATGGGTCTAATAAATTGTAACTGTTGTCATCTGATTTGCTTTTTTTCAGGATGTACTTGATCACTTGTCCGGCTGCAAAGGCGAATTTCTCGTCGGAGATGTCGGTTAAGGGCTCTTCGGCGATCAATGCCTGTACGAAGTGCTGATAGTCTTTTAGTTTATCGGCCATGTTTGTATTTTGTTTTGGGTTGAAAAAGTCGTGGAAAGTGTACCAGATATTAAGTTTGTGTCTGATCTGGTATCCTTTGTCGTTCTTTAGGTCGTCGAGAATGGAATTGAATATCATTTCCCGGAAGATGTGGCCGTTGAGGGTGTTCTTTCTGGATTTGTAAACCAGATCGTACACTGCTTTTCGATATTTACAATAGGTGAAAAAGGTCAGCTCGAGTTCGTCATAGCTATTCTTATCCGGGTCGCCGAAATAGTGGAGGGTTCGGTATTTGTTTTGGATCAGGGGTTTGAGAATCTGGTCCTCCAGTTCGAAGATGTTGGTTATCTGGTTTTTTTTCTCACCGTAATTTCTGAATTCAAAATGGTTTTTTATGGTTATTGGCTCGGGGAGCCAATATTCGAACCGGGAGACGAAATCGAAATCGCTGAATTCGACGCCATCCTTGGTATTATTCCAGAATAAGAGGTAATAGTCGGCGACATCCTCTACATTGTCTTCCCAGAGTTTTTGCATGATCTCGCGGTATTTAAATTTGAATCCGCTTTCTTTGAAAATGCTGATCACTTTCCGCTGTAGTTCTTCCCTGTATACGAATATCGGCAGGGGGTTGGGCAGGGTTTTGTTGGGAAAGATATTTTTCAGATCATTCAGCAGACGGGCATCGTCACTGGAAATACGACCACTGATGTCGAAGGTTGCTGTTTGATGCATCAGGAACGGCATTCGGGCATTGTACCTATTCATAAAATCGCAGGTGCCAAAGATGCGGCCTTCCGGATCGGGAGCGGTATTGTAGCTTGCGGTATTGAAGAGGTTGTCGTCGAGATATTTTCTATATGCTTTCTGATAGGTCTTCAGTGGGAGATTTAGGTAAAACAGAATATAGCTGCTGTCTTCGAGTGGATTTCCGCGTTTTTTGTACTCACGTTCGATCTTGGTTAGTACCCTGGAGAAGGCATTTTTTGTAAAGAACTGTTCAAATAGCTTGTATTTTTCCGTTTTTGCTTTGTCGCCGAGCAGGGCAAGGGCTTTGTCGAAGTAGTTGCCGAAGCGTTCATAGATTTGGGGTTTTTTTCTTCTTTGGTTTTCGATGTATTTTGCACCTCCTTGTAAATGCTCTTTTTTGAACGCCACCACAAATGGCGAGCAGGTATGGATAGATTTTGCGGGGAGGTCGAGGCATTTATTGGGGTCCAGGAACCAGGCATTCTGATGGAGGAGCTTGCACTTGTTCAGGAAGGTCGAAGGAGGGGCCTTTTGCTTTTTGGAATATTGTTCGTGTTGAAGGTTATCGAGGTCGAGGGTTGGTTTTTTCTTCCCGGATTTTATGTTGATGAGGATGTGGAGGCCTTCTTTGGGTTGTGAGCCTAGACTTTTAAAGGATTCGTCGAGGCTCGCAGTGAAGTTTATTAATTCTCTGAGCATACGGCAAGCTGGCTTTTATTCATAGATCTTATACTACGGTTAGATATCCCATCCCCTGAGCGTTGTAGAGCCCGGACCCGGCATTGAGAAGGAGCGAGATGAATCGCTTTTCTGCGGTAAGGGACATCTCGAAGTTCATCCAGCCCCTGATCTTGGTTTCGGCTTCGGTTCCGGATTTTATGGTCACCAGGCGAGACTTCGGGGGATGTTTTTTGGGCTGGATGTCGATTAGAAGCAAGGCTGGGTCGGCGGTTTTGTCATCATAACATGACCGGATCTTTTCTCGCCAGTTGTAGACGAGGCTCTCAGGGAAGCGCCTATCCTCTGGCACAAGGAAATCATAATTGCCTTTGATGTTGCGTGCACCTACGACGATGGGGGATAGGGGCTCCACGTGAAGATGAACGATCTCGGCTTCCGTGTAATCGTGAAGGGGATCCGGTAAGCTTTCTATGGATTGCACGATAAACCGCGTTTTCGACGTGGTGTCAGCTATATCAATGTGCTGAGCCTGAAATAGGCCTTTTATAAAGTTGGTCGCTGCCTCGGGAAAATGGAAGGCAATATTAAAAGACAGTTGTTTGCCTAGTAACCGAAGCCGATCGCCGTCAATCTTAAAGGGTCCATTGACTTGAGAGAACGAGAAAAGCTTAAACCCCTTGCCATATCCTTTCTCATGGAGGAAAGCTGCATATTTACTATCTGCGCGTTTCAATATGCCATATATAGCCGCAGATAACGGATAACTATAGTTTACGGGAATAATGTTGAGGCCTGTACTTGTCGATAGAGTAAGTTTGAAGCGCATGCTCGATAGGTGCTTATGAAATTTATGACATGTGTACCCTGATAATGGTCCGGGCTTTCAAATTCTTGGCGAAATAAGATGTTTTTTTTATAAATAAGTGAATAGTACCCGAAAGGGCTTTTTCTCGGGCCAAACTGGCCTGAAATGGTGCCGTAACCGAGATCTAATATTATTTGCTCGATTTAAATTGAAAATTTCAAACTAATTAAGCGGTTTGGGTGAAAAGCGCAAGAAGGTAATGGTCACCCGGATATGCAATGTATCGAAAGCGGATATTGTGCGATTCCTATCGGATTTATTGGCTTTAAAGGTCTTGGGAATTCGCATTTTTTGTGTTAGGTTTTGGACATACTAATTAACTGTCCGCGGACACCTTGAGGCTGTTACGAGAATAAAGGACAGGCGCCGTAAAAGTCACGCGGCACTTGCCTACGCATCGGATGTCATTTCTAATGAAACCGTAATTGCCGTTGCATGATCCTGGCCGATGAGAACATTCTTTTTCAAATTACCACGTCTCTACGAGAGCAAGGATTCGAAGTCACTTCCATTTATGAAACTGCGCGTGGGATTCAGCGGCAGCAGATAATTGAGCTTGCTCTGAAGCATGATTTTCTGCTATGTTACTAATTCGGGACTAAGCCGCTGAAACACCCGATCGACGGACATTTTATTTTCTATAATATGCCCCCCACTTGACCGTCTCTTACCTCCCTCTCCCCAACAACACCCCATTCATAAACAAATGACTGGACACCGGCGCCTGCTCCGGCTGATTCTTCGAGAACAACACCCCCACCAGATCCTCCCTCGCAAAATCACTAAAAATCCTGAATATCCCAATCCCCGTCGCAAAAGTAGAAATACAAATATGCTCATGCTTCGTCTCTCGCAAGCCATCCAGCAGCCTCGGCGACAGCGGCAACGCATCCACATTCCTCCTGCTCAGACTCATCCTCAGCTGATACTCCTCCAGTATCCGCTGCCTTCCATTCCCAACGGCCGGCTTCCCAAAAAAGGAGAACATCAGTACCGACTGCCCGTATAGTTCCAGCAGCTGCTGTACCACGGGAAAAGCTTCGGCATTCCGCCGAACCAAACCAATCGTCTCATCAAATCTTTCCTGTATCATACCGAGGGGTTAAAAATAAAAGCCGCCCTGACTACTATCAGAGACGGCCGCGTAAAGGTTGGAAAGGATTGGTCTGTGTTGAGGATAGGTTCATGTTAAATAGGATAGGTAACGGCTATGGATCAGAATTTTTATTCGGCTTCTTCAGCTTCAGATACTGCGCCTCCACCAGCAGATAGGCTTCCCTGTCGCTCAGGCCACAGAGACTCCCGATCCGGTAGATCTCCCTCAGCTCAAAATTGTCTGGCCGGGCAAGCAGCACATTGAAGTCCGTGACCTTCTTCCCCAGATCAGTCGCCACCACAGTCTTGGGCACATACTTGAAAATGTCATCCAGTAGCTTTATCTGTCCGTCGGCGTGCAGCAATTTGATAAGGTTATAACGGTCGTCACGCTTAATCATGCCCAAAGAAAAGGATTAAAATTATACCGGAAATCTCGTGGTCCCCGATTTTCCCTTTTTCACTTCCATTTCTTCCTTTTTTAAGGACCGATTTTTCCTTTTGCTAATCCCAAATATTCCGTTGCAACGCCGCCAAATCCAAAAGGGACAAGAATATCCCAAAAACTATGCCTCGCTCAAAATACGCCAATTTCAGCTCTAAAACCGAAATACTAAAAAATTTAGTTTTCTAACTTCGTCCTACAAATCGCCTCAATGTATTTCGCGAAAACATATTTCAGCTTCAAATACGGAACGTTCTCCACCCAACAACTGGTTGCCTCTGCCGTCGAACAGGGCATAACCACTCTCGCCCTGACCAATATCAACTCCACCTGCGACGCCTGGGATTTCGTCCAGCTCTGCGAAGAGAAAGGCATCAAGCCCATCCTGGGCGCCGAGATCCGCAACGAAAACCGGCTGCTCTATATCCTCCTCGCAGCCAACAACACCGGTTTCCGGCAGATCAACGAATTCCTGTCCCAACACCTCCTCGAACAAAAGCCCTTCCCAGAACCCCTGGAGCTGCAACCCGTCTTTACAAACTCAGCCGACGGCTTCATCGTCTACCCGATGGACAACAAGCCCCCGGAAGACCTAAAAGACAACGAACGCATCGGCATCCAGCCCACAGAAGTCAACAGACTCATCCGTCTGCCACTCAACGCCTTCAAAGACAAGCTGATCATCCGCCAACCCGTATCCTTCCAGAACCGCACCTACTACAACCTCCACCGCCTCCTACGTGCGATCGACGGAAATACCCTGCTCTCCAAGCTCCCCCCCGAACACCTCGCCGCCGAACACGAGATATTCCTTCCCCTGTTAGAGCTGCTTTCCGCCTTCCGGCAATACCCCTTTATCATCACCAATACCTCCCGCCTCACCGAATCCTGTCAGATCACCATGGACTTCGGCGTATACAAGAACAAACGGCTCTATTCCGCCAGCCGCGAAGACGACCGGGTACTGCTCGAGAAACTGGCCTCGGAAGGCTTCCGCCAGCGCTACGGCCCCACGAAGAAACACCGCGACCGTCTCACCAAAGAGCTTCGCATCATCGACGAGATGGGCTTCACGGCCTATTTCCTGATCACCTGGGACATGATCCGCTACGCCCAGGGACGGGGTTTCTACCACGTCGGCCGCGGCAGCGGCGCCAACTCCCTCGTTGCCTACTGTCTTCGCATCACCGACGTCGATCCTATAGAGCTCGATCTATACTTCGAACGATTCCTCAACCCCCACCGGTCGAGCCCGCCCGACTTCGACATCGACTTCTCCTATCTCGACCGGGACGACATCATCGACTACATGCTCAAAAGATACGGCCGCCAGCACGTCGCCCTCCTCGGCATGTACCCCACCTTCCAGTACAACGCCATCATCCGCGAACTCGGCAAGGTCTTCGGCCTCCCCAAGGAAGAGATCGACGTCCTCGCTGAAAAGGGATACTACCGCGCCAGCGGCGACCAGCAGAACTTCATGACACGAACCGACGAGGACAATATCCACCGCATCATCCTCCAGTACGGCAAGCTCCTACAGAACTTCCCCTCCGGCCTCAGCATCCACCCTGGCGGCATCCTGATCTCCGAACAGCCGATCACTGCCTGGTGCAGCCTCCACCTCCCGCCCAAGGGCTTCGCCACCGCCATGATCGACATGTTCGTCGCCGAGAACATCGGCCTGCATAAATTAGACGTCCTCAGTCAGCGCGGCCTGGGACATATCAAGGAATGCATCCAGCTGGTCCGGCAGAACCGCCAGGTCGACATCGATATCCACCAGATCGAGAAGTTCAAAAAAGACCCGGCCGTCCGCCGACAGCTGCGCACCGGCAACACCATCGGCTGCTTCTATATCGAATCCCCCGCCATGCGCCAGCTGATCAAAAAGCTGCACTGCGACAACTACGAAACACTGGTTGCCGCCAGCTCGATCATCCGCCCGGGCGTCGGCCGCAGCGGCATGATGCATCAATACATCTATCGGCATAACCATCCCGACAAGTTCGAATTCCTGCATCCCAAACTCAAAGAGATCCTCGGCTCTACTTACGGCGTCATGATCTACCAGGAACAGGTCATCCAGGTGGCTCACGAATGGGCTGGACTCGACATGGCCGACGCCGACCTGCTGAGACGCGCTACCAGCTCAAAATACAGGGGTAAGGGGCATCTTCCCGTGCTAAAGGCCCGGTTCTTTGACAACTGCCAAAAAGCCGGCTACCCCCAAAACACCGTAGAAGAAGTCTGGCGCCAGATAGAGAGCTTCGCCGACTTCAGCTTCTGCAAGGCCCACTCTGCAAGCTTCGCCGTGGAGAGCTACCAAAGCCTCTACCTCAAAACCTACTACCCAATGGAGTTCGCCGTAGCCGTGATCAACAACTTTGGCGGCTTCTATGGCCGGGAACTCTACTTCTACGAGCTGATGCGCTCCGGCGCCCGTGTACACCGCCCCTGCGTCAACAACAGCGACTGGCTTACCAACCTCCATGGGACCGATGCCTACATCGGCTTTATACACATTAAAGGCCTTGAACAGCAGCTGGCCGAGACCATCATCCGGCAGCGCGAGAGCACCGGCCCCTATATCAGTCTATCAGACTTTATCGAACGCACCGGCATCGGCCACGAACAGCTGGATATCCTGATCCGGATGGACGCCCTGCGCTTCACCGGAAGGAATAAAAAGGAGCTCCTCTGGGAAGGCGACCTGCTGCAAAAGAAGACTCGCGACACCTCTACGACCACGCACCCGCTCTTCCGGGAAGCCCCGAAGTCTTTTGTCCTCCCCGACCTGCCCGTCCACGAGATGGAGCAGTGGTACGACGACGTCGAGCTGCTGGGCTTCCCGGCCGGTGATCCCTTCGTCCTGGTCGACGACGACCCGTCGAAATACCTGCCTGCAAAAGAGCTGGCCAAACACCTGGGCAGGACGGTTACCGTCTTCGGCTACCACGTCACCCACAAGCCCGTCAGGACGGTAAAAGGCGAGACCATGAGCTTCGGGACCTTCCTCGACGCCAACAAGGACTGGATCGACACCGTGCACTTCCCGCCCATCCACGCGGCACACCCGCCCCGTGCCGGCTTCTACCGGATCACGGGAAAGGTGATCGAAGAGTTTGGCGTGTACAACATCGAAGTAACCCATATCGCAAAAGCAGGGATTAAATCAAGAGCCGCGCAAATCGCTTAAACCATGCTGATCGACGGACAAAGACATATCGCCCATTTTGACCTTGACGCCTTCTTCGTGTCGGTGGAATGCCTCAAGGACTCCCGGCTCAAGGGCAAACCCCTGATCGTCGGCGGCTCCGGCGACCGGGGTGTGGTGGCGGCCTGCAGTTATGAGGCGCGACGGTTCGGTATCCACAGCGCCATGCCCGTGCGACTGGCCCGGCGGCTCTGCCCCGAAGCCCTCGTGATCAAAGGCGATATGGAGTCTTACTCCAAACACTCCCGCCTGGTCACCGACATCATCCGGGACAATACCCCCCTCTTCGAGAAGGCCTCCATTGACGAGTTCTACATCGACCTGTCCGGTATGGACAAATTCTTTGGCTGCAGCCTCTATGCCCGCGAGCTGAAGAAAAAGGTGCTGAAGGAGAGCGGCCTGCCTATCTCCTATGCCCTGGCCAGCAACAAGCTGATCAGCAAGGTCGCCACCAACGAGGTCAAACCCAACGGACAGCTGGAGATACCCTTTGGACAGGAGAAGAGCTTTCTTGCGCCCCTGACCATCGGCAAATTGCCCGGCATCGGCAAGGAGACAGCCTACAAATTAGTCCGACGGGGCGTAGAGACGATAAAAACTCTCAGCGAGATCCCGATAGAGATGCTGGAGACCATGCTCGGCAAGACGGGCGTCGACCTGTGGCGGAAGGCCAACGGCCTCGACGACTCACCGGTCATCCCCTACCGCGAGCAGAAGTCCATCTCGACGGAACAGACCTTCCAGACCGACACCATTAACCTGAAATTCCTACACGCCCAATTGGTGCGGATGACAGAGTCCATCGGCTTTGAGCTGCGCAGCCAGGACCGGCTGACGGGCTGTGTGACGGTCAAGCTCCGGTATTCCAATTTCGACACCGTCGTCCGGCAGAAGACGATCGACTTCACCAACTCGGACCACCTGCTGCTGCAGACGGCCCGGGAGATATTCAACAAGCTCTACGACCGTCGGATGCTGGTACGACTGGTCGGGATTCGTTTCACCCGTCTGATCCCGGGCAACTACCAGATAAAACTATACGAGGACACCCAGGAGAATATCCGGCTCTACCAGTCGATTGACTCCATCAAACGACGTTACGGCGAGGGACTCTTAGTACGCGCCGTCGGCGTCAAAAAGGTGTAACCACTCAAAAATCAGCAAAAAAGGGCCAAAAACAGGGAAAACCAGGGACCAATCAAGGGGAAAATGTGGGTCCAAACTGGGGGACAAACGGGACCAACCAACAATTACAACTAAATTTTTAAACTTTCTTTGAATATGAGGGATGCAAGGTACAAGCTCGTCAGATTTAGATTCAACGAAGGCAAAATAAAGAAATTCGGCGACATCACCCTTCTGGTACCCAAGAGTATCATCGCGGCCGATCTTGGAAAAAAGAAAGAGCGCTTCACCCAGTTGATCGACCATCCGGAGGAGTTCACGGTCAAAGAGCTCTCGCTCATCGGACGCTTCTGCGCCCTGACCCTCCCCGAAATGTTCCAGATCATCGAGGAAGACTGCCTGAACTTCCAAACCGAGTCGCTGAAGAAAAAAGACGACCGCTACCAAAATATCCGGGATATGTTCTATACTGGCGATATAAAGACACTAAAGGACATATTCGACTTTATCCCGCGATATGTAGTAGCGACCCATATCGGCATCAAACGCCAGCGCCTCGGTAGGCTTATCAACCAGGTCGAAAACTTCCAGGTCCGCGAGCTGCTCGAGCTCGGCGGGCTGTTCGACCTCTCGGTGAAAGACATCTTCCAGCTGACGTCCCAGTCCTATGCAAAACGAAAAAAATGAGTTGTCCTGATTACCATAACCATCGCCTCTATGGCGCCTTGCCTATTTACCGACCTGTGAGTCTTCCGGGTTTAGACCTTTAAAAACAATCTCAAGCAGCCGCTCCTGGTATCCGGGAGCGGTTTTTATTTGAAATCAAATTGTTTAATGTAATCCGGGAAAAGAACTACCTTTTTTGCATCGGCAGGATCGAAAAGGAACGGCTGCACATCTTTTGCCATCGTTTCCATATTGATCTGACTACATTTTTCCAGAATTCGCTCTTTTAATTGTTTTGCATTTGAAATATTTACTTTTTGGTTAAGGTAACCATAGTCAGGTGAATCGATCTTTGACAAAATAAAAACAATATCAAAAAAATCCCTGCCCTTATTCCTTTTCCTGTTCAATACGGCATAGAACTTTTGAGCCAACAAGGTGGCAAGCGGAGTAATGAAGATCTGAGTAAATACATCAAATCGGTTTAAAATATATTTTTCCGAAGTAAAAGCGTAATGCTGTGGTTCGGTATCCAGCTGTATCAGAATCTTTTCTTCCAGGTGTCCCGAAAGTCCCTCTGCATACAGTAATTTTGGAAAACGGATATAACAATGATAGGCGCCCCGGTAAACAGTCTTCATCTCAACCGAGTATCCTTCCTGTGTTAGCTTTTTCAGAATATGGCCTGCAATGTCTTCGAATTTTTCCTCTCCGATACCCACGTTGTCAAAATCAAGGTCCTCGGAGAATCTGCTGTTGTTATGAACGATCCGCAGGCAGGTTCCACCCAGGAATGACAGTTGGCCGGCATATTCGCTGTCAAATATTATTTGAAGTATTTTATGCTGGAGATACTCTCTCAGTATAAAGGGTTTAAATGCTTTCAGGTTTTCCGGATAGCTCTTTTCGATTTCAGATAATGTCAGCATTTTTCAGGTATGATTTCAATATTTTTACTCGCTTATCCACCGCTCTGCTCTCAAAAGCAAGCTGATACTTTTCAAGTTTTGCCCAATCCAGGCTGTTGATTAACTCCGCCCGGTTGAGCCGCAGGCTTTCAATATCCTCAATTGATCTAAGAGAGGAATTAAGATACAAAAAGTCCAGTACGGCTTTTTCCATCTCCGCAATCAATATAGGCAGCCTGTCCTTATGTTGGATGGTATAACCAAAGAACAGAATAGGCTTCACATTACGAAAGTCAAACGTTCCAATATGAGTTCTGTAAGCAATCGTTTTTTTTGTTGTTATTGCCTTCTGCGTATATACGGCTTCCGGTATCAAATGATAATAGGCAAGAGCCGATTCCAAAGAGACATAAGACGGCTGATAAATGCAATTACTTATCCTGTATAATAGTTGATCGTTTACCGTGACCTCATTAAAAACATACCATTTATTGACGATCTTTTGAATATGCCTTTTACGTTGCCATTCCACCAATCTCTTGGAATCGAAGCCAGGAAAATTCTTTTTTATGTCTCGGGTTGAAAAAACCTGGAAAGGAAGCAGGGCCTCTCTAAATTCGAGATAGTTCATTTTGTTTCCTTTTTTTGCTATTTTTAGCAAATTTAAGAAATAAAATTGTATTTTCACTGCAAACTATTGCACTATGAAACCGAGCATGACAAATCTTGATACACGGGGGAATGAACAGCGAGGTTCCGTCCGACCATTGGGCAATAATTATGAACGGATGAACCTCCTGGTATCTTCTATTTTTGACGACCTTGAATACGAACTTTCTACGCTGGAAGGCGCTCCCCATTTAAGCCGTTCCGCCCAGGGAAAAGAACTTGCCCTGGAGGCCATTCATCATTTATATACCGTTGTCTTCGACTCCGGAGATCCAGGCGAATATACACTGATCCGCTACAACAAGGAATGGCTGCCGCCTCTGTTAGCCAAAGCCATTTTTTTCGAATGGTGTTATCGGTTAGAGTTCCAAAAGCAAAACAGGCACCCTGGACACCTCGCGTCTTTCATCAATTCGGATTTTGCAGAAATGGATATGTTCTTTGGAAATCATGAGGAATTTTGTCGGTATCATGATAGACAAGGGGAATCCCGGGATAGACTATTGTTTGCAGATCGCCAGGCCTTCGCCCCGGCGACCGACCTGGAAAAATTCGGCCTCTCAAGGTATATAAATGCGAGTAGCTTCGTGATAGGAAAAATTCTGGCCTATAAAGAATATTCAGCCGTTCTAAGAGACGAGCTGACCAAGCTGGGGCCAGTCAATTTCTCTATGGATTCCGTACCCGATCCGGAAGAAAAGAGAATCACCTATAAAGGCACAAAAATGGGCTTGGTCGAGCTAACCACGGCATTGTATGCAAAAGGGGAAATACACCTCGACGGAAAGCCCGCCACCAAAGAATTTATAGTTCGACGGTTCGAGAAAGCGCTGAACGTAGACCTGAAAGACCACAAAGTAATGAGAAGCAGGATATCAGACGAAACACCTTTCCTCCGCGATTTGAGCACCAAACTGGAGGAATACATAGATCAGTCATTGAACGGAGAACACCCCGATAAAAAATTGAAGCGACAAAGGCGAACATTTGACAATCAAAAAAAGAGTTAGCCTAACAGTTAGGTATACAAAATTCACTTCATGATTGTGCCAAGTTTGTAGTCCAACAAACTTGAAAGTCATGTTATCCTCAATTTCCTGGGGCGGTTTCGGATCGGTGATCCTAACACTAACCGCCCTCTACTATCTGGTAGTCTGCCTCATCTTCTACCACAAGGCAATCATCCGCTGGCTGAGATTCAAAGCCGGCCTCATCGCAACAGGCCTCCTCGCCACCAGCATCCTCCACGCCCAGGACGGCACGCAAGGCATCAACCAGGCCAACCAGATGATCCGCAGCTACTTCGATCCGGCTGTCCAGTTAATGTATGGCATCGGCGCGATCGTCGGCCTCATCGGGGCTGTGCGAGTCTACCAGGCCTTTCACGACGGACATGGCGACGAAGCCAGACGCCGAGCCGTCTCCTGGTTCTTCGCCTGCGTCTTCCTGGTGGTCGTCGCACTTGTCATCCGGTCATTCTTCGGACTCTGATCAATTTCTAAGAATCTTTTAAAACCTGAGATATGGCAACCAGTGTCTATCCCATCTACCGGGCCATCGGCCGGCCCATCACCATAAAAGGGCTCCCCGCACAATACCTCCTTGCAGCGGCCATCGCCCTTGTCGCCGACTTTCTCCTCTTCATCCTCCTGCATTTTGGAGGCCTGCCGGCAGTACCGGATATTTTCCTGACAACAGGCCTTGCCACCGCAACCCTGGCCACCCTCAACCGGCTCAGCCGCAAATATGGTCCCCACGGCCTGACCAGGCTCCTCTCCGCCCAGCGCCTGCCGGAGCATATCCGGGCACGAGACATCCCACCCCCGCTCGAGATCGCCAACGACTGCATCATATCCAACGCAGGCGATATCACCTTCGGCGTCCAGCTGTTTCATCCCGAACAGTTTACACAGTCCGCCGGCGAACTCGAAGCCATGCACCAACTCAAGGCAAAGGCCCTCAGCTTCCTGCCACCCGGCACAACCATCGCGCAACAGGACTGGTATGTCACCAACACCTGGCAGGTTGACTTCGAAACCCGGCAGGACACCAGCTTCCTCACCCGCAGCAGCGACTGCCACTTCCACGAAAGACCCTGGCGGGAACACCGGAGCTATCTCTTCATCTCACACAGATCCGGAACCGGCCGTTCAAAAAGACACGGCCCGGCAGGCTTGCTCCGTCCCAATCTCCTACCCCGCTTCCTCCTTCAGCCCCAGGAAGTCAACGCCTTCATCGACCAGTGCGAGCAGTGCATGCAGATCCTCAACGACGGAGGCATCATAACCATGCGGCTCGGCAACAAAGACCTGACCAACCTGATAAAAGAATACCGGCAGCTGACACCCCCACCGGCAACACCCGAACTGCGGGACATCCACCTCAAACCCTCCTTTCAGATCGGCGACAAACCCGTGGCGATCTATACCCTGTCCGACGCTTCCCTGATGCCCGCGCAATGCAGCAGTCATACTGCATACGGACCATACAGCACGGAAAAGACACCCTTCCCCGTAAGCCCGGCAATCCAGCTCGGGCCGCTGCTGAACGCCGACCACATCTACAACCAGATCATCGTTCTCGACGATTCGCACGCGTTGACAAAAAGGCTCGAAAGCAGAAGAAAAAAGTTAAAATCAGCCGCCGTCTATGACCGGGCCAACGCGGTCGCACAGTCCGACACCGAATCCATCCTCGACGACGCCGCTAAAGAAAATAAAAGACTCGTAAAAGCCCACTACAACATCATGATCTGGGCAGACAACCACGGGCAGCTGTCGGAGAAAAAGAGGGAGGCCGCCACGGCCATCACCCGCATCGCAGCAACACCCTACCTCGAGACCGCCAACGCCTCCGCCATCTGGTGGGCCTGCCAGCCCGGCAACGCCGGAGAGCTACCGAACAACGATTCCTGGGTCACAACCATGGAACCAGCCTGCTGCTTCCTCACCGCACAGTCCCACGGCCGCAGCTGGGTAAGCCCGTTTGGCTTCCGTTTTGGAGAACGACAAACCGGACTCCCGATCCACGTCGACCTCTCCGACACGCCGCTCGCAAAAAAGATGATCTCCGCCAGGGCAAAGTTCATGGTTGGTCCTACAGGCTCGGGGAAATCCCTCACCTGCCAGCATATGGTTCGCAGCTACCTCGAACAGGGCGCCCACGTCCTCATCACCGATATGGGCAACAGCTATCAGCAGCTGTGCGAATTGTACGACGGCCAATACTTCGCCTATAAGATCGACAGGCCAATGGCGTTTAATCCCTTCTGGCTGGAGGAAGGCGAAGTCCTGGACGTCGAGAAACGCCAGTTCATTATCGAACTGCTCCTCGTCCTGCTAAAGCAACCCGGCGAGTCGCTCAAACGCTCGGAGTACGTGACCCTGTCCAATATGGTAGACGGTTACTTCGCCTGGATAAAGATCAGCCAGGAATGGCCATGCTTCAACGGCCTCTACGAATGGGTACGCGACTACTTCGCTCCCGGCCTCGCCCGGGAAGGCGTGACCGGCCACCAGTTCGATCTCCAGAATTTTCTCTATGTCCTGCGCCCCTACTACCGTGACGGTGAATACGACTATCTGCTCAACGCCTGGCAACGCCTCGACCTGCTGTACCAGCGCATGATCGTCTTCGAGCTCGACGAGATCAAGGACCACCCCATCCTCTATCCGGTGATCATGCTCCTGATCGCCGACACCTTTATCAGCAAAATGCGAAGATTACCAGGCATCCGGAAAGTCTTCGTCATGGACGAATGCTGGAAGGCGCTGATCAAGACAGGCTCCGCCACGCTCATCCACTATATCTGGAAGACCGTCCGGAAATTCTTCGGCGAGCCTATCGCCATCACACAGGAGCTCGAAGACCTGATCGCCAGTCCGATCGTAAAGAACACAATTATCAATATGTCGGACTGCAAGATCCTGCTGGACATGGGCAGATACGCCAACCGCTTCGACGAGATCCAAAATCTCCTCGGCCTCACGGATACCGACAAAGCCCTGGTCCTGTCCCTCAACAAGGCCAACGAGCCCGGCAAGAACTACAAGGAAGTCTTCATCAGCCTCGGGACCGGCTATTCCCGCGTCTACCGGGTCGAGCTCTCGCTGGAAGAATACCTGGTCTATACCACCGAAGAGCGCGAACGGGTAAAGGTCAGGGAATACACCCGTAAGCATGGCAGCCTGATAAATGGAGTCAAAGCCCTGGCCGCAGACATTCGCAGCGGCGCCATCCGGCTGCTGCTGGCCTTCCTGCTAGTAGCAGCAAACGCACTGTTACCCGGCAGCCGGGCCTCCGCCCAGCTGATCGACATCATCGACGCCGCACTAAAAAAAGCCCTCGTGACCGCAGACCTGGCCGTCCAGCGGCTGCAGACCCAGACCATCCTCCTGCAAAATGTCCAGAAAGGCCTGGAGAACACCATGCAGTCCAATATGCTATCCGACATCACCGGCTGGGTCCAGCAACAGGAAGAGCTCTACAGCAACTATTACAAGGGTCTCTGGCAGGTGCGATCGGCAATCACCACCTATAGCAAAGCAACACAGCTCATCCAACGACAGGCGAGCCTGGTCCGGGACTACAACCGGGCGCAGGCCGCGATCCGGCAGGACCCGCATTTCTCGACGGCAGAGCTCAACTATATCCAAAGCGTCTACACCGCCATTCTCGACGAATTCATCCGCAACACCCGGCAGCTAAGCCTCGTCATGAAAAGCTTTATGACCCAAATGGACGACGCTTCGCGCCTGCGGATCATCGACGAGACGGCGGTACGGATCGACCACAACTACGACGCCCTGCATCAGGTCACTCATCAGACTGCTCTCCTCAGCCTCCGGCGGGGTAAAGAGGACACCGACATCCGCGCTATTCAACAACTATATGGAATAAATCATCAACCATGAAAAAATACAGCATCCCATGCTTCCTCCTGATCATCCTTCAAAGCCAGGCCCGTTCACAGACCATCCGGGTCATGACCGAGCAGCTGACAGCACTCGGCGCCTTTCACAAAAGCCTCAGCGACGGCTATGACAACGCTGCAAGCGGTCTTCACACCATTGGCGGCTATCAGGAGGAGGAATACAACCAACACAAGAGACATTTCCAAAGTCTATCCATCATCAACAAAAACATTTTGACCTATGAACAGAGCAATCATTCTTCTACTCCTGAGCCTGTCGGCGACCATCGCCCGCAGCCAGTCCATCCTGGACCTGACCCAACAGCTGGAGCTCGACAAGGAAAAGCTGGCGTCCCTGAAAAGCACCCTCGAAGACATGCAGAAGGGGTATGCAACGCTGAAAGACGGCTATACCCATATCCGAAATATCGCCAGGGACAATTTCAGCATGCACCAGCTCTTCCTCGATGCCCTCTGGCTGGTCTCTCCGGCTGTGAGCAGAGACCCACGTATTCAGAATATACTGGACATCGAATACCGGATCATAGCCGAATATAAGACCGCCGTTTCCCGCTGGGGCCACAACCCCATCTTTACCAGCCAGGAGATAGGATATATCGGCACCGTTTGGTCAGATCTGCTGAACAAAAGCCAACAGGCAGTGGAAGAACTGACCCTCGTGCTCTCCGACGGCCAGCTACAGATGTCCGACGCCCAACGGCTACAGGCGATCGATCGCATCGATACCGATATCCGGAATTACTACGCCGGACTCCAGCGGCTGGACAATAGCCTCGCCATCCAGGAAGCCCGGCGACAAAAGGAAAACAACGATATCAACGCTCTAAAACTACTATATGCCATACCTCATTGACATCACCGGCAACCTCACTGGCCTCCAGGCCGTCCTGCAGCAGGTGCACGACAGGATGATCGTCCACTGCTCAGAGCTCATCGGGATCAGCGCCGCCATCGCCGGCTTCGGCGCCCTCTGGTGGGCAGCCGACTACGTCTGGTCCCGCCTGGCGAGGGCAGAGAAGATCGAGGCCAACGCCCTGCTCAGACCCTTCGCCATCGGGCTGGCTATCTTTAATTTCTCCGTCGTGATTCAGGTCATCGACGCCGTTATGGAGCCCACGGTCGCGGGTACCGCAGCCATCTTCAACGACTCCAACCAGGCGGTTGCCACCCTGCTGCAACAGCGACAGGACGCGCTGCAAAAGTCGACCGACTGGCAGATGTACGTCAACAGCACCGGCAGTGGCAACCTCGACAAATGGGAAGAGCTATCCGGGCAGGCCGACTCCGGGATGCTGTCGGGCGTATCCAACCGGCTGAAATTCCAGATGGCAAAAGCCTCATACGATATGCGCAATTCCGTCAAGGTCTGGCTGTCAGAGATCCTGCAGGTACTCTTCGAGTCTGCCTCGCTCTGTATCAACACCGTCAGGACCTTCTACCTGGTCATCCTCGCTATCCTGGGTCCGCTGGCGCTGGCATTCTCCGTCTATAGGGGTTTCGAGCACAGCCTCGTACACTGGCTCTCGCACTACCTCCACGTCTTCCTCTGGCTGCCGGTGGCGAACATCTTCGGCTCGCTGCTCAGCCAGATACAGCAGGAGATGATCCGACTGGATATCACCCAGCTCAGCACCTCCGGCCAGACGACATTCGGACCCACCGACGCGGCATATATCATCTTCCTTGTCATGGGCATCGTCGGTTATTTCACCGTGCCATCCGTCACCCACTACATCATCCGCGCAGGAGGAATAGGCGCCAGGATGTGGAGAGATCGGTTAACCTGAAAAATACGAGCTTATGTTTCCCAAATCCAACGGGTGTATTGACCCCCTAAATAGCTGGACTAATTGATCAAATCAAATTAGTCATTTAAATTTAGGGTATTATGGCAAAGAAGTACAGGATTTTTTCTGTCGAACAAAAGCTTCAAA